>FLOH01000747.1_pt1 | contig 60113 bp, 57 predicted proteins | sample 756751 | NCBI WGS metagenome assembly FLOH01 (sample SAMEA4026879, study PRJEB14308) | marine metagenome | biome: coastal water; material: water | depth 74 m
AAATCTAAGCAACAAAGAAGCGCTGAGGCGAATGTTGGTGGAGATGGATGGAGGAATAGTCGAAGGTTCAAAAAAGAGAGAGAATAATAAGGGGAATGGCAGTAAGCGTTCTCGTGAGAATTATAAAAAATCGCTTTCTAAAGCCATGAAGCCCACGAAAATCCCCGGGGATTTTTCTGTGAAAAGGAATGAGAATAACCAGGGAAATGGGAGATATTCCGTGGAAAATTTCCAATTGCAAGAGTTTGCGACAATGAAAAAACCAAGCCGCTACATTCCGGTTGCAAAAAAAAGCGAGATCTTACAATCAAACAATGGCCAGTGCGCATATCCGAATTGTTGCAGACCTGCGGAGGTCATCCATCACAAAGAAAGATTTGCCGCGACTGGAAGCCATGAAAATATGGAGGGGCTATGCAAAGCGCACCACGAATTTGCGCATAATGGCATCTCGGAAGTAATGCGAGCAGAGGACTATAAATATCGTGAATATAGAAAAGTGGTGTCAGGGGGGAGAATTGAACTCCCGACCTCAGGGTTATGAATCCTGCGCTCTGACCATCTGAGCTACCCTGACACGTACGAAGAAAAAGAACTTGGTTGCGGGGGAGGGATTCGAACCCTCGACCTCCGGGTTATGAGCCCGACGAGCTGCCACTGCTCTACCCCGCGTTATTTGCCACAAGAGGATAGTAAAAACGTCGCATAAAGTCAATCTCCAAAAAAAAATTTCCACCAAGAACCTCCATTACTATCTCCATCAAACCTTGCAAAGTCTATTAACGATGTCTTTTCGTCCCTATCCTCAGCAAGCAAAAGATCGGGCGAAAGAATCACAACCTCCTCCCCAGGATTTATAAGACCAAGATTTTGCTTTGCAATCTTATCAATGTACTCCTCAGAGGTGAAATACATGTAATCCTCTGTTTTTTGACGATTCTCAGTCTCGATCTTTGTATTCTCTGCCTCAAAAGTCTCAATATACTTATCAATTTGATAACTATTGTAAACATTCTTGGTTAAAGAATAGATCAAATATCCAACCAGCAAAAACTCGATGATAAGAATAATCTTAGTAAGGCCAGATGTATGCGAAAATCTCGATGACATGGTAGTTTTTAAGACAAAGAAAAATTTATCACAGTTTATTTTTTTAGGCAATTTGCTACAATCCAATTAATGAATCTAAAAAAATCGCATTTTATACACATTGTGGGGATAGGAGGAATAGGCGCATCTAGTATTGCGCAAATTTTGAATGCAAAAGGAAAAAAGATCTCAGGCTCAGACATGGCAGGATCAGAAATAACAAAAAGCCTAATCGCTTCAGATATAAAAGTAACTATTGGACACAACGAAAAAAATATTCCGAACAAATGTGACCTAATTATCTACTCACCAGCCATTCCATCCTCAAATCCTGAACTTAAGAAAGGAAGGAAAAGAAAGATTCCCGCACTTACATACCCACAAGCCCTAGGCCAACTAAGTGAAGATTACTTCACAATTGCAATATCCGGCACTCACGGAAAATCCACAACCACAGCCATGGCCGCAATTATGCTTCAAAAAGCTGGACTCGACCCCACTGTGATTATTGGAACAAAGATTAAACAATTTAAAAATAGAAATTATAAAGTAGGGAATTCAGATATTCTGCTAGTAGAGGCATGCGAGTACAAAAGATCATTCCTGAGCCTCAGACCTGACATTCTAGTAATTACAAATCTAGAAGCTGACCATCTCGACTATTATAAGGGTTTAAAAGACTACGAATCAGCATTCATGTCATTAATAAAAAAAGTTCCAAAAGATGGGTTTGTTATCGCCAATAAGGACAACTCCAAGATAACCAGCTCAGCAAAGGCAACTGTAATCCTCTGGGATAAAAAAACAGTCAAAAAGAGAGAATTATTGGTTCCCGGCGAATTCAACCGTGAAAACGCAACCTCAGCCGCCATGGTGGGACAAATACTTGGACTTCCAGACAATAAAATAGATTCAGGACTAAAGTCGTTCAAAGGCACATGGCGGCGCATGGAACACAAAAAGAAAAAAGGATACAACTGCATTTTGATAGATGACTACGGACATCACCCTACAGAAATACAAGCAACCCTTGGGGCCCTACGCGAAAAGTACCCAAAGAAGAAAATACTTACTATCTTTCAACCACACCAATACAGCAGAACCGCAGTTTTGCTTAAGGATTTTGCCAAATCATTCAAAAACACAGACAAAGTAATAATTCCAAATATTTACAAAGTACGAGACACCGAGGCAGACCTGCAAAAAGTATCAACCGACAAACTAGTGACAGCAATCAATGAACACTCTAAAAACGCCAGAAATGGAAACGGACTCAAGGCAACCGCAAAATACATAAAAGAAAACCACAAAAAATACGACATTATTATAACAATGGGGGCAGGGGACATTACCTCTATCTATAAAATGCTTTAAACCTTCTTCCAAATAGTGCCATTGGGGGTGTCTTCAAGAACAATGCCTTTTTCGAGGAGTTCATCGCGTATTCGATCTGATTCAGCAAAATCTTTGTTGTCACGGGCCTCTTTTCTTTGTTCGATAAGGAGTTTAACCTCATCATCAATTTCAGCATCTCCAAGAGGAAAGATAACCCCGAGGACTTTATCAAACTTTTTGAAAGACTGAAGTAAGTTATCTCTATCAATAGCGCCAATTTCTGCACCCGTTACTATTTGATTCAACCTTCTTACAATGTCAAAAATAACCCCAAGAGCACCGGAAGTATCAAAATCATTATCCATAAACTTTTCAAAATCGTCTGGAAGCAAGTAATCCTCACTACAAAGAGGACCTTCGTATCGTTTAAGTGCACGCACAAAATTGTGAAGACGATCAAGTGCAGAAGCAGCTTGCTCAAGGAGAATCTCAGAGAAACCAATTGGATTGCGATACTGAGTTAATAGGAACATAAATCGCACAACCTGTGGATCATATTTCTTGAAAATATCCTTTAAAGTGAAAAAATTCCCAAGACTCTTGCTCATTTTCTCATTATCCACATTAATGAATCCATTATGCATCCAGTATTTAGCAAATTTATCTTCACCGTAAGCAGCACAGGACTGTGCAACCTCACACTCATGATGGGGGAAAATTAAATCACGTCCACCTCCATGAATATCAAATGACTCACCAAGTAGCTTCCTGCTCATGGCACTACATTCTATATGCCACCCAGGCCGACCTTCACCCCAAGGGCTCGCCCATGCGGGCTCGCCATCCTTCTTAAACTTCCAAAGTACAAAATCATACGGCCCTCTCTTATCCTCGCGTACATCAACTCGAGAACCTGCCTGCAAATCCTCTAAATTCTGACCGGAAAGACTTCCATACTGCCCGTATTTACTAATATCAAAATAAACTCCATCCTCAAGCACATAAGTAAAATCCTTCTCCTCCAAAGTCTTTATCAAATCTACCATCTCATCAATAAACTCAGTTGCCCGGGGCGAACTATCCGGCGCATCTATACCAAGAGCTGAATAATCAGCCACATATTCAGGAATAATCTTCTCGGAGAGCTCCTTCACACTAATTCCATCATCCGCAGCCCTATTAATCATCTTGTCATCAATATCCGTATAATTCGAAACAAAAGTCACCTTAAACCCCTTATAAATAAAATATTTTCGAATAACATCAAAACAAACAGCACTTCTTCCGTGCCCTAAATGGCCAAAATCATAAACGGTCGGGCCACAAACATATAGCTTCACCTCTCCTTCATTAATAGGCACAAAATCAACCTTCTTCTTTGCACGACTGTCGTATATCTGCATATCTAGGCGAGGTTACGAATAAGCGTAATAAGCAAGCTCACGATTAAATCAATCCCAATCAAAGCAATAATAGGTGAAAGATCGATCATCCCGATACGATGGGGGATTTTTCGAACGATATTCATTACCGGTTCGGTTGCATCAAAAACAAGCTGTGAAAACTTGCCTCGCCCGCGCGGAGAGCCCATCGAAAACCAGGAAATCAGCACACGTGCGATAATTGCATAAGTCAGCAAATTCCCAAGAATTACCACAAACTGAATAGTAAACGCCAAAAATTGTATTCGATTCATGCAAAGAGTTTAGCAAAAAAAACTACTTATTCAAACACTCATTTACCTCGCTATTTACACTGTTTGTAGTAGAAACAATATTTCTACGACTTGAAGATTTTGTATAAATGTAACCAGCAATAAAAGATAAGAAAATAAGCCAAGTAATTTCTGGACCTGTATCACTAACATCAGCACTCATCTCTTCGAATGACTCCTCTCCAGCCGTACCAGCAGCCACAGTAGGATCAATAAATGGTTCAACAGCAACAGGAACTTCAGTCAAAACACTTCCACCATTATCACCCAAATACCCAAGCGGATGAGCAGAAACTATATTACTAAAGTGCTCACTAATATTCCCTTTATCGTCAACGGCAATTACTGCAAAGAAATACTGAGCATCATTTTTCAAATTTGGAAGATACCAAGTAGTTGAATTTGTAAAAGTATCAATAGCCTCAGTTAACTGAGTAGGAGAAGTTCCATAATAAACTCGATAATTCTGAATCTGGAAAACAGAAGTTTGAGGAGCATTCCAAGTAAGTGTAACTTTCTTATCCCCAGCGACAGCAACCAAATTAGTCACATCGCCAAGAATCACATTTGACTGTCCAAGGACACCTCCTACCTGAACTTTAGAATAATTATCATATCTAGACTCATTTCCAAGTTCATCAACAGCGACAAACGAAAGAAAATATTCACCGAACTCAACGGGTAAAGCAAAAGATGCTTCATAATATCCAGACTCACCCTTAATTAATTCAAAAATACTATTGTTAAATAAAAGCGCCGCCTGAGAAAGTTCCTCAGCAGGCAAGAGTCGAACCTTTACAATATCACCAGGAGCATAAGGACCAACAGGATCAAAAACAGGAGTTCCGATTTCAGGTGCAGAGGTATCAATAGTTATAGACACAGGGTCACTGGCATCAACAATAGTCCCAATATCATTCACGTAGACTACTGTAAACTCATGTACCCCTTCAGTTAATTGTGAAGTAGAGAAAGAAAATGCACCCTCTGCATCAGCAACAACCTGCCCAATCTCAACATCATTATCACGAATTTTAAGGAGTTTCCCAGCGGGACCAACTCCAGACAAAGTTTGAATATTATTGCCATAAGTACCAGGCGCAGGACTTGTTAAAGAAACAGTAGAAGAATCGGAAACTGCCTCTCCAACGTTAAAAGTATATTCACCAACTACATCAGTATTATCCATATCCCTAGCTTCAACCAAATAAGAACCTGGCTGCTGGAATGACATTGAGATACTAAAAGTATGACTTCCAAGATCCTCCACAGTAAAGCTATAATCATCTGGAAGATCAGCGTAAAAAGCATTGCTTCCAACAACAGAAAAACGAACCTTTCCTGCATAATCCTCAACTACCAACTCAGAAGCATCCTGTGCAACTAAAGTAAAATCAATATCCTGACCAACACCAATAGTTTCATCAACATCCTCAAAAGCAAGTCGATCAATTATCCCTCCTCCTGCTCCGGAAGCCGCATAATTTGCAGTAGGAATATCAAATGTACTAGCGAATAAATATGAACCTCCCATAAAGGCAACACGCGCCCTCTGGTCCAAAACAACGTCTGAAGTCACATCATAAATCGTATAAGTAACAGCACCTTTATTATTAGAAGTCAGACTAAAATAAGCCTGTCCCTTTTCATCGGTAATTCCATCATTCAAAGCTTTTACTTGCCCTGAGGCAGAACTAGAAACGAGTCTAACAAGATGATCCTCAATAGGATTACCAAAATCATCAGAAAGATCAACAACTATCTCAGCACTATCCGACAAACTATCAACAACCTGGTCTGAAGGATCAACAGTAGATTTCGCAACTGAAACATCCCCAGGGCTAACCACAAAAGTATTATAACTAGAAACCGCAGAATCTCCCTTTGCTCGAGCAGCGACACTATAAGTCCCAGCCTCTTCCGTATGCTCTTTAAATAAAGAAGCCTTCACAGAACCGTTAGAAGAAGGTGAAGCGGAAAAATTAACATGTTCACCACTTGGCTTCACAACATCAAAGACCACCTCGGAATTAGCAGATGAAGGTGATGTATACACATAAGTCTCATAACCAGCAATCGAATCCATCCCAAATGCCTCCAAGGCACGAGCAGAAAACGCAGAGGCAAATACAACGGAAGAAACAATGTATGCCGAGAAAACCAGAGCGGTAAATGTAATAAATTTATGTTTCATGTTTGTTTTATTTTTTCCAATCAACACATAATACCTTATTTCACCCATTTTATCAATCCTCCACACAACAATGAGTAAGCGGAGTCAAGCACAATAAAAGATGGTAAAATGCGGCAAAATCTGGTAAATTCTAAAAAATAATTTAGAAAAAATGATTAAAAAAATAACACTTGGATTCCTACTGTTTCTTTTTATAGCTAATATGGCTGTATTTGCACAGGAGACAAGCGAAAAACCGACATACCTACAAGCTGTAATTAGCAGTGACGAGGCAATTGAATACAAGAAAAGCACAATATTTGACGCCTCCCAATCATTCATCCCAGTCCCTGAAAGAAATATTTCATACAACTGGGACTTTGGAGATGGCAACAAAAGCGAAGGAATCGAAGTACTACATGCATACAAAAAAACAGGAAAATTCACAGTGACACTAACAGTTAATGATGGAATAGAAGAATCAGTATCCCACATGGACGTATTCGCATATAGAAAACTAATTGCACTAATTACCGACCGAGAAGAGGCACAAGACAGAATAACGTTAATAAAAGATTTCGCAGAGGAAAAAGGAGTTTACGTAAAAACAATTGAGAGTTTTAGAAGTGGAACAGAGTTTATCTCAGAGGAGGTTTTGGCAAAAAAACTCACAGAGCATTCAATAATATTTCAAAAAGCTAACCAGATATTATTTTGGACAAAAGAGAACGCAGGACTAAACGCGCTGTCTAGATACATACAAGCAAACCTAAACAGTACTCCAGTAAACCTATCCCAAAAAACAATAACAGTCGTTGAGGATAGTATCGGAAGAAACATTAGTAGAATACAAAGACAATTTTCACTAATAAAACCTAAAAGAATAATCGTAACAAAAGAGGCAATAATCCAACCACTTATAGAAAGCCAAAATGACGAAGAATTTCTAGATATTATCGAGAAAGGAGGATACGAATATGAAATCATAACAGAATCTTCTGGAAAACTACGACCATGGAATTTTATGTCATATTTTGTGAATATTCTAGTAAACAACGGAGTTCCGGATAACACGATCGCACTACTTCTGCTTCTTCCAATAATCGCCACTGTAGTTGCCTTCACAAGACAAGTAATTGGAATAACAACATTTGGTATATACACACCATCAATCATTACGCTCTCATTCCTAATTATCGGTATATACGCGGGACTGCTTACGCTCGCATCCGCTATTGGAATAGGTGCAATAATGAGAATCCTACTCAAAAAAGTAAGAATGTTATTCATTCCAAAAATGGCACTGGTGATAACCGTAGTTTCATTATTTCTCTTCCTGATCCTAATTGCATCAATGTCGCTGGACCTATTTGGACCGGAATTTTTGTCATTTGCAATCTTTCCAATGCTAATCCTTAGCACACTGGTTGAAAAATTCGTAAGCGTGAAGACAGAAAAAGGACTTTCCTCAGCAGCATTTCTTATGCTTTCAACAGTATTCGTTGCCACCATCGCATACTTCATTGCAGGTGGAGAAATCCAGCTTGGATTCACAACACTAAAATTTGCATTCATTAAAAATTTAATGCTTTCATACCCCGAACTTGTAATACTACTAATCTTTGCAAACTTCGGGCTTGGAAGATGGAGCGGCCTCCGTATTCTAGAAAAAATCCGCTTCAGAGAAGTATTTAGACATATAGAAGAATAATATGATATTTGGAAACAAAGGACTTTTAGGAATAAATGCAAGAAACCTTCTTTATATTCGACCGTATAATAAAAAGAAGGCGATAAAACTTGCAGACGATAAAATTAAAACGAAGCAATTTTTGTCTGCTCGTGAAATACCTGTTCCTCGACTTTACGGGATAATAAGAAAACCTGAAGAAGTAGAAAAATATGACCTAAACACCCTCCCGTCAAGCTTTGTAATTAAGCCAAACAATGGATATGGAGGAGAGGGGATAATCCCAATTATTACAAAAAGAGAAGGCTATTATATAAGTGCGGGAGGGAAAAAACTCACCAAAGGAGAAATTTATGATCACATAAGAGACATCCTTGATGGACGATTTTCCATATCGAATATAGGAGACAGTGCCTTCTTTGAACAATATATTGTGGCGGATGACAAACTGGGGAAGTTCTCATACGAAGGACTCCCAGACATTAGAGTTATCGTCCACAATCTAATTCCAGTAATGGCCATGCTGCGCCTCCCGACAAAAGAATCAAATGGAAAGGCGAATTTGCATTTGGGTGCAGTTGGTGTTGGGATTGATATTGCACGCGGAGAAGCAACAAACATCGCATACAAGAATAAAATAATTGAAACCCTTCCAGACGGACTTGGGAAAATCAGAGGAGAGAAAATCCCATTTTGGAACGAAATCCTGGTTATTGCCTCAAAAGCTCAATTGATTACGAATCTGGGATTTATGGCAATAGATATTAGTATAGATAAGACAACAGGGCCAGTTGTCCTTGAAATCAACGCAAGAGCCGGTCTGGGAGTGCAAATAGCAAACCTAGCCCCATTAAGAAAGCGTCTAGAACGAATTGAAGGAATAAAGGTAACTACACCACAAAAAGGAGTGCGAATTGCCAAGGATATGTTTGGGAACATAGTTGAGAAAGAAATTGCACATTTATCTGGAAAGGATGTTATTGGTGCAGAAGAAGAAGTAGAAATAATACATAAAAATGGGGGAATAAGACTTCTTGCGCAAGTAGACACTAGTAATAAAAGATCAATATTAGATGAGTATACCGCAGAAAAAGCGGGATTACTTGATGACACCGAGGCATATGACGACGAAAAATCTACACTTAAAGTAAAGTTTTCACTCAAGAAGCAAAGAATTCAAACAATTCTGGATATTGAGAATATTCCCAGCGAAAAATACAAAATGATTTTAGGGATAAGAGATCTATCTAACTTTTTGATAGACCCAGCAATCAACTCACAAAAAAAAGAAGAAAAGAAGCAACAAACAAAGGATCCAAAGGACAAAAAAGCTATCACCAAGACAAACTATCATCAGATTGACCAAAAACTAACCCAGGTGGACGGTAAAATTAAACTTCTATATCACCTTAGGCCGACAAATCTTGAGGCTGAGAGAGATAAATTCATGAAAAACAAGGACTACAACCCTCAGTTTGAATATCCTAAATTGAAATTTGATTCTCTAGAACTTATAGATGAACTAGAGAAAATAGAAACAGATGAAACACCCCTCGGAGTATTGTTTGATGAAAAAAGGGATGAAATTGAAAACAAAATAGCCCTACTTGAATCGATTGATGAGCCTAGCTTCACAGACATTTCAATTAGACTATTTGAAAAACCTACGGAGGAAGAAGTTTTGGAATGTAAAACTATTCTTAACGATCTTGACCTTAAAAACCAAACAAAAGAAGAGAAACTTTACTCAGCAGAAGAGGCAAAAATAGCATTTGAAAAAATCTTTAAAAAATACGAATTAAGAAACTGGAAAGTAAAACTAAAAAAACAAATGGTGGCAGACTGTGTCGCAGGAAAAAACAACTGCCTTTTCATACAGGAAGATGCAAAATTTTCTAGAGAAAGAATAGAATCCTTAATAGTACATGAAATAGAAACACACATACTAACTGCCGAAAACGGGAAAATGCAGCCATACGATATTTTCAACAGAGGATTGTCAAATTACCTTACAACCCAGGAAGGACTAGCAATGTATAATGTAGAAAAACAAAGACACATCCCATTTGAGAAAAACCACAGAGCGCTAGCACATGTAGTCGCGATTCACATCGCTATGAATGGTTCATTTTCAGATATTTTCAAAGAATTAACAAAACTAGGGGTGTCAGAGAAACAAGCATTTAGGTCTGCCCTTAAGTCAAAGAGGGGATTCTCAGATACATCTCAAAAAGGTGCATTCACAAAGGACTACATCTATTTCAAGGGATACAAACAAATAAAAGACTTTGTAGAAAGTGGAGGAAATCTAAAAGACCTATATGTTGGAAAACTAGACATAAAGGATATTGAAACAATAAAACTCGTTCCAGGAATTATCTTACCAAAAATCCTACCAGACTGGCTCCCTAATAAATAAACATCGCATCACCGAAACTATAGAACCTATAGTTTTCCTCTTTGGCTGTTTCATAAAGCTCTAAAACCTTCTCCACAGAATTGCTATACCCTTTATTTTCCAAAAAAGAAGCAAGCAACATAAGAAGTGTGCTTTTAGGAAGATGGAAATTTGTAATCATTGCATCAACAACCTTCCACTTGTACTTTCCAGGATAGATAAAAATATCAGTATCTCCAGATCTCGCAGAAAAACAATCATTATAAGTAGATTCCAATACACGAACAGAAGTAGTTCCCGTTGCAATAATTCGACCATTAGAAGAATTCAAAGAAGCCGCGGACTCAGGAGAGACCGAATAAAACTCACTGTGCATTACATGACTAGCCAAATCCTCAGTCTTCACAGGTTGAAAAGTTCCACGACCAACATGAAGAATCACCTCGTCAAACAAAACCCCTTTTTCCCGAACCTTGTCGATCAAGTCACCAGTAAAATGTAGACCTGCGGTCGGTGCAGCAACACTTCCATCCTCTTTTGCATAAACAGTCTGATACTGATCAGGATTTCCCTCAAAATGCTTAATATATGGAGGCACTGGTGTGGCTCCGATCTTGTGAATATCAGCAGACAAACGAACAATTCTCGTTCCATCATCCATAACGTCAATAATTTCTCCAGATTCCCCCTTAACCTCAAAAGTAGTACCAATTTGAAACAATTTCCCTGGGCGAACCATAGCCTCGAAAAGGCCATCCTTAAGCTCCTTTAAAATGAAAACTTCACACCTTCTTTCATTTATTAAAAATTCAATTCGTGCAGGAATAACCTTTGAGCGATTCACAACAAGATGATCACCAGGATTAAGATACTCCAAAATATCATGAAAATTTCTATGGGAAACCTTGTTATTTGCCGTATCAAAAACCATCAATTTAGATGAATCACGAGGAGTAACGGGATTCTGAGCAATAAAGCTTTCCGGGAGATTGTAGTCAAAATCAGAAGTTCTATACATTTTACCAACTAGTTGAAATACCTTTTTCAGGTTTGGATTCTAGCGCATCATTACGCTGAAGTACAATCAAAGTCATGTCGTCATCCTGCTTGTGATCCTTCATGAATTCAGTGACATCCTTCGCAACATGGAAGTTAACCCCCTCTGCTGAATAATTTGGAGCAAACTCAATTACAGCATTTTTAAGGCGTTCAAGCTCATACAGCTCTCCTTCAGGATTTCTTGCCTCTGTAATCCCATCAGTATAAAGAATTACCATATCTCCATCCTCTAACGGGAGCTCAGCCTCTGTGACTTTTGAAGAATTATCAGGAATCATCCCCAAAGCAATACCACCAGACTCAATTTCCTCAATCTGACCTGAACCTTTTCTATAAATCAAAATATGCTCATGACCAGCTCCAACATAGGTCATTTTCTTCGTATCGGCATCCCACATAAGCATAACCATAGTCATAAACATAGGCTTGTTTATGTGGCGTCGGATGTATTTATTAACATTAACAATTACATCATAAGCCCCACCCGCACTATCCGAAAAAACATCAATAAGTGAATTCACCATTGTCATAATAAGCCCTGCAGCAACACCATGTCCTGTCACATCTCCTACATAAACGAATGTCTTATTACTTACTGTTAAAACATTAAAACTGTCACCTCCAACCTCGGAAGCAGGCTTGTTCTTTGCAACAACCTGTAACCCCTTAACGAATGGACTCTCAAGAGGATAAAGCCCCTCCTGAAGTTCAGCAGCGGTTATCAACTCTTCATCAATTCTTTCCTTATCCTGAAGATTATGACTTGCGGAAGAAAACCCATCCACTACTTGATTAAAGAAAGTTGCAATAACACCAATCTCATCAATACGAGTTGTGTAAATTTTCCTATAACGCTTCCCTGTAACAAAGGCCTGCATCTGACCCAATACAATGCGTAATGGATGAACAGCTTGCCACCAAAACAACATAAAAATAATAAAAATAAGACCCCCCATCGCAGTAAGATAATAATAATAGGGGACATCAGTGATATCAAAAAGCTCATAACGCTCAACCAAAAAATAAGTCAATCCAAGAAGTGCAAGAAAGAAAACAAGATAAAGTAGTAACCTCAGTACCAAACTTTTTCTTATAAATTTCATGACTGGTTAGATAAAAAATCAGAAAGATTCGAATAAATTGGAATAATATCATCAATTCCAATAGTAGTGAAAACGTCCATAACATTGTCATTTACGCCAAAAATACAAAACTTCTTTCCTCGTGCAGTAATGTTTCCATGCATCTCGATTAAGTAACCGATTCCCTCACTATTAATAAATCTTAAATTACTAAAATCAAACAACAAAGAGTCAACTACAAAGTCAGCCACAATTTTCTCTAACTGATCTTTAACCTCTGTGTGACCCGCTTTATCAAACTCACCATCAAAGGCAACAACCTGATAATTTTTCCCCTCTTCTACATCCTTAATGTCTAATTTTAAATTTACCTGCATAATTATTTATTTTTAATATAACTGTTAATATATTCTAACTCATCATACTCTTCAGCCAAAGAAAAAAGCCAATTCAAAGTTGTAAGTTGTTGTGCAGTAAGCCTTTTAATCTTAGTCATTTTTCGATCAGGTAAGATTTTTTCAATCTCGACAGTAACCAATTTTCTTATTACCTTATCCAAATTCTTAGCTACGGTATAATCCACAGAACTTAGTTCGTTCCTAACCCGTAGTGCAAGATCCCTATTTTGACCAAAAAGAATAGAAACAAGCTCTGGCATAGAATCATGGCTTCCCATTTTCGCAAGAGCAATTGAAGCATTTATTTTTAAATTTGGATTTTCTGAATGAAGATATTTATACAAGAATCTCTTCTTTTTGCTTAGCTTCAATTCTCCAATAATATAAAGAGCGCTGGCAATTTTTTCATCATCATCCGAATTTAAGTAGTAAGAAACCTTCCCAAGAGCCTCTTCACGAGATTCGGAAAATTTTCCTAAAGCAACAATTGAAGCAACCTTCTGAGACAAGCCCTTAGCCTTCATATAAGGACGAATATAATTAAGAACAGCCTCATCCGAATAATTCCCAAGAGCAGCGATAACATCAGCCTTGTGACTACCCCTTGCTGATTTCAAAGCCCTCAAAAGAAACTCGAAAGCTGAAACAGTACTAATTTTAGAAAATAAATTTAATAATTTAGCCTTAATGACATCATGATCCTCATGTTTATAAGCATCCTGCAAAGCAATCAAAATTTCATGCTCCAAAACAATAAATTTCTTCTGTTTCCTTTTCATTCTGAAAACCTTATAAGCGTGCAATGTATCAATAGCAGCATGCCTTAAATGGTAATTACTACATTTAAGAGCAGACAAAATTACAGGGATCGCATCAAGATTCTGAAGCTCCGCAAGAGATCGTAAAGCCCTTACCCTAATAGATAACGACTCTTTTTTTGAAAGAACCAAAGAGGTGATTACATCAATAGAATTACTATGTCCCTTTTGCGCAAGAATATCTAAAGCATTTAAACGAACAGACTTATCTTTAGAATTCTGAAGATCATCAAGAGCAACAAGTGTGTATCTTTTCTGCTCAACCGAAGTAACGTGAAATAAGAGAAAACAGATAACAGTCATGGCAACATTAATATAAAATATTAAAGCCCCTCCCTCAAAAAAGCGCTGCATTGAAAACAAAATCAACGTTCCAAATATAGCTCCTATAGGGCGTATAATACCATCCAAAAACTCCCGGATATGCTCGCGATACTTCTCCTTAAGGGCATAGTATGAGCTATGATAGGAATTTAGATGCAAGATAGAAGTAATAGTAAAATTATTCTTTGCTAAAACTGCGGTCTTAAAACCAAAAGACAGGGTTAGACCAAATACACTAAATAGGGTCATGATCGGGTGCAAAAGCATAGTTCCAAAAACACCAAGATTATCTATAAGCCTACTTCCAACAAACAGTTGGATAAGCAAGGCAGATGCACTGAACAATATAAACAACCCTCCCAAATCATGGACAATGGCATGCTCAAAACCGCTTCCCGCCTCAAGAACCACTTGTGAAACATTTGCATAAACAGCTCTAGTATACTGATATTCCAGCAAATTAAAGAGAACCCACTGGAAAAATACAATCATAAACAACCCTTTAACATAAGAGAGATATTTTGAATCAGAAAATTCACGCTTAATACGCGAATAAAGACCAATAGAAGAACTATACTCATCATCTACCGCATGCTCAATTCTAAATTTTTTATTAACCAACTCATATGAAAACATAAGGGGAACAATCATCAGTACAAAAATAGCCCAAATCAAAATAAACGAAGGAATATTGATAGAATTAGAAAAACTAAAAACCAAAAGTCCTGCCAAGATACCCCCGACTGTGTCGGCTGCCTCTATTACAGGAAAAGTACGCTCACTCTGAATAGGAGTAAACATTTCCTCGACAACTCCATAAAATAAAAGTCTAAATTGATAAAGGAAGACAGCTTCGGCCAAAATAAGCCCTCCAAAGAATAAAAATATATTTGAATTTGCGAAATAATAGGCACCAATCAAAGAAATTGCACCAAGAAACAAGCTGGTAATCATTATCTTAGTACTCCCCATTCTATCAAGAACAAGTGAATACAAAACACTACCAATTATCGTAAACAACGCATTAATTATGAAAAGATAGGGAAGGGAAGAAATCCCAAATCTAGATACAAAAAGACCGACAACAACCGTCCATCCAATCACAAATCCAATCCTATAAAAAAGGCCAATAGCCCAAGCCAAAATAATCTTTGGCCACTCGTTGTTGTTGACGTTAAAAACCTTATTTAATATGGAAATCTGTCGTAAATTCTGTAACATATTTAGTTTTTGTTTTTTTACCTCATTATTATACAATAAAAAGCGTCGATTTGCAACTATATAAGCGGTTATTTATGACCAAAAGAAGTACAATAAATGCATGAAAAAATTTCTATTTAAACCAGTTCAAATTGGAAGCGCGACAGCAATCATAGCAGTCACTTCATTTTTAAGTTACGCAATTGGCCTCCTACGAGACCGAATGATTGCTGTAAATTTTGGAACAACTAGCGCAACAGACACATACAATGCATCATTCATAATACCCGATTTCCTCTTTAATCTTTTCATCGCCGGAGCTCTTACTGCAGCCTTTTTGCCAATGTTCACAGAGCACCTAGTAAAAGATAAAAAGAAGGCATTTGCTATAGCCAATACAATGCTAACAGGGGCAACCTTGCTCATTTCAGTACTTGCGGTGATTGCATTTATATTTATGGGGAAAATAGTACCATTTGTGTTTTCAACTGCACCGGTAGAAATGCAGGAGAACATAATCAACATGACACGACTAATGCTTCCTTCTGCCATATTGTTTGCCATAAGCAACACCTTGGGGAACATATTAATGAGCTACAAGCATTTCATAGCCTACTCACTATCACCAGTGTTCTACAATTTAGGGATAATAGTAGGTGTCTACTACTTAAATGATGAACTTGGGATTTATTCGGCATCAATTGGTGTCCTTATTGGAGCGTTATTTCATTGTTTAATAAGGGTTATAGACACAATATTCACAGACTACAAATACAAACCAGAACTAAAAGTAAATACTCCAGAATTTAAGAAAATCATTAAATTAATGATTCCCAAATCAATAAGCCTTATTGCATGGCAACTCAATCTGTTTTTATTTGCGATAGTTGGAATCAAACTAATAGAAGGGGGACTAGCTGCATTTCATTTTTCAAGAAATATACAAAGTTTTGCAGTAAGTCTATTCGGGATTTCATTTGCCACAGCAGTGTTTCCATATCTCGCACAAGCGGCAAGCAATAATGATAAAAAAGCCTACACAGCTCATATTCAAAAGACCATCCAAAGAATATTATTCTTCACAATTCCAGCCGCTGTTGGAGTAATGGTACTTGCAGATTCACTTATAGATATAATACTAGGTGGGGGAGAGTTTAATGAAAACTCAGTTAAGCTGACATCCATCCTACTATTCTTCTTTGCACTTTCAATACCATTCGAAAGCCTGTCCCACGTCTTCGCCAGAGCCTTTTACGCCCTCAAAAACACCCTCACCCCAATGTATATAAACATAACCTCAATGGTTATAATCGCAGCAATTACATTTTTTGTTGCACCAGTATATGGAATTCAATGGTTCTCAATCGGATTTACAATCGGATTCATCATTTATATCGTCCTAATGGTAGGATTCTTATACAAACACCTTGAATCATTCGATGTAAAATCATTCTCTATAAGTATTGCAAAAACAATTATTGCGGCTGGAATAATGACAATATCAATCCTGATACTTTCTCCAACAATCGAGGGGATTACCGAATATTCAAAAATACACGGAGCCCTAAAAATACTTACAGGAGCAATAACCTTCTTTATAATTGCCTACATTATAAAATCCCCAGAAATCTCAAGCATAAAATACGTGCTAGATAGAGCATTTAAAAAGAAATAATGAACAAACGAAAACAATTTTGGACTGTTGTTTCCCTCGTTGTAATACTATTAATCCTTCTATTCGCTCACGCAAATATTGACATTATTAAGGAGAAAATAAGAACACACGAAATAGAAAAATTACGAGTCGAAACGCTAGAAGATGCAAAAATTCCAGAGAAAATCGAGAAAAAACAATCAGCATATATAGATGTACCATTTATCTGCCAGGCCCCTCTAGAAACTGAAGAAAATTGGACCAAACATGAAGAAAGTTGCGAAGAGGCAGCGATCCTTCAAGCATACACATATCTAAAAGGAGAAAAAATATCCAAAGAAGATGCAAACGAAATTATACTAGATATGATTGAATGGCAAAAAGAAAACTTTGAGGGACATCATGACATATATGCACATGAAGTAAAAAAGCTAATCAACGGATATTATGGCATTCCTCTAGAACAAATAAGCATAAAGGAAAATGCCACAATCGAGGAGATAAAAACTCTAATTTCAGAAGGTAAACCTGTAATTGCCCCAATCACCGGAAACATCCTTCAAAACCTATACTACCCCCAACCAGGCTATCATATGTTGGTTGTAAAGGGTTACACAGAAACCAAAATAATCACAAATGACAACGGAACCAAAAGAGGAAAAGATTATTCATATGATATAGAAATCTTCAAAGAAGCCCTCGAAGACGCAGGAGGAGACATTCTTACTTTTAGTATTGATTGAAATAACCAGTAAGCTTTGTATCTGAGCCAATCTTGGTAATCTCAATATCCTTTAAGGAACGCAATAACCCCTCGGATTTACGACCATTAAGCATCGCTTTTCCAGTAGAGCCAATAAAGTAAGGAGCAATGTACAGAACAACCTTATCAACATAAGGCAAAAATCTAGTATGAGTTTCAGCACCACCCTCAATAAAAACCGACCTCACACTTTTGGAATAAAGCTCCTTTAAAATTTTCTTAGGATCCCCACTAACAAAAACATGATCAAATTTCTTTTTAAATTTCCACCTACCCTTTTCCAGTTCAGCCCCTGCAATAATCTTTAAAAAACTCTTATTCTTATACTTTGGATGGGGATTTAACTGTGGATTATCAGACAAAATAGTACCTCTCCCAACCATAACAGAATCGCACAAACTTCTCTCATTTTTCCCATCCAAAATCGCAGCAGAAGAGGTTATTTTCTTTGCCTTCCCGTCTCCATAGCTAATCTTTCCATCCAAACTAATTGCAGACTTCATCACAACATACGGAAGACCTAATTTATTAGACTTTATGAATGGCTGATTAAGCATCCGAATTTCCTTGGCAATAGAAGTGCGAGAATTTAAAACCTCCACATTGATACCGTTTTTCCTCAAGAACCTAATTCCCTTACCATTAACCTTCTCAGATGGATCCTTCATTCCAACATAAACAGTTTTAATTCCAGCATCCAATATTGCCTGAGTACAAGGAGGAGTTTTTCCATGATGACAACAAGGTTCCAGCGTTACATACAACTCAACATCCTTAAAACTCTTATTAATACCAAAAGAATTAATAGCGTTAACCTCTGCATGTGCGCCCCCATATCTTTCATGAAATCCCTCTGCAACAACTTGCCCTTTCCGAACTAAAATAGCACCTACTAAAGGATTAGGAGCGACAAAACCAGCTCCTTTGCCTGCGACCCCAATTGCCTCCCTAAAAAACAAATCATCCATCAAACATGCTTTAAATAATGCCCCAATTTACTTTTCTTTGTCTTTAAATAAGCACGATTAACCTTACCCGGAGAAATTTCCAGCGGAACCCTCTCGACAATTTTAATACCATATCCTTCAAGGCCAACGACCTTTTTTGGATTATTAGTTAAAAGCGACACCTCATTCAATCCAAGATCAGCCAAAATCTGAGCACCAATACCATAATCTCTAAGATCAGCATCAAAACCAAGCATACGATTCGCCTCAACAGTATCATGCCCCTTACTTTGAAGATCATACGCCTTAATTTTATTTGTCAGGCCGATCCCACGACCTTCCTGCCTCATATACAAAATTACTCCACTCCCTTTTTTATCAATAATCTCCATGGCCTTATCAAGCTGATCCCCACAGTCACATTTCTGAGAATGAAACACCTCACCAGTAAGACACTCACTTTGAACTCTAACAAGAGCCTTTTTCTTTAAAACCCCCCGAACAAGAGCAACATGCTCGGCACCATCAATAGAACTTTTATACACCTTCATTTTAAAAACGCCATATAATGTAGGAAGATCTGCCTCCGCAACTTTTTCGACTAAAGACTCCTTCTTATGACGATATGCAATTAAATCCTTAATCGTAACAATCTTAATATTATGACCCTTAGCAAATTCCAACAATTCATCACGTCGCATCATTTCACCATCCTCTCTCGCAACTTCACAAATCACACCAACTAAAGGAAGTCCTGCCAATCCCACTAAATCCACAGCAGCCTCTGTGTGCCCAGCCCTAACCAAAACACCCCCATCCCTCGCACGAAGAGGAAATACATGACCTGGCCTCACAAAAGAAACAGCCTTCACACCTTTTTTCGCAATTGCACGAATAGTTTTTGCTCGATCTGAAGCTGATATTCCAGTTGAAATACCATCCTTCAAGTCGACCGAAACAGTAAAATTACACTGACTAGACTCTTTGTTTTCCTTAACCATAGGCTGGAAATCAAGCTTCTCTGCAATCTCTCCAGAAACAGGAACACACACAAGTCCACGTCCATGTGTAGCCATAAAGTTTATTCTTTGAGGAGTCACTAAACTACCAGCCATAACAAGATCACCTTCATTCTCACGATCCTCATCATCGAGGACCACAATAATCTCACCGGCAGCAATAGCAGCTACAGCCTTATTTATAGAATCAAATTTTGGCATAAATTCTTAAATCGCGAATCTAACAAACTGCTTAATTTCAGCTCCAGCATCAGAGAGTAACTGCTCGATAGTTTTCTCAGGGTCCTTAACGAAGTCCTGTTTCAAAAGAGCATTTTCTTCCCTGAATTTCTTCTCCTTTCCGATCATGATTTTTTCAATAATCTCAGCAGGTTTTCCCTCAGTAGCCAACTGCTCAGTCCAAATTTCCTTCTCCTTTAGAACTAGCTCCTCTGGCACCTCATCTGGTGAAAGAACCTTAGGATTTGTAGCGGCAGCATGCATCGCAATATCACGAGCAAGCTCACTATCTCCACCAGCCAAAGAAACGACAACACCAATTTTTCCATTTGAATGAACATAATCACCCAGAGTATCTCCATCAATAACCTTCATATCCCCAATATGGATATTTTCTCCCATTCTCAAAACTGCATCCTTAACCTCAGCGATCTCATCCTTAGCATCAAGTGAAATCTCACCTGCAAGCAATTTATCAGCAAGTAATCCTCCCAACGCCACAAAATCATCTCCTCGAGCCACAAAATCTGTTTCACACAGCAATTCAACAATTGACGCCTTTCCTTCTCCAGTTTTTACAACAACAACACCGTTAGAGGTTGTTCGCTCAGATCTATCAGCAGCCTTTGCCTCACCCTTCTTTCTAAGGACATCAATAGCAGCATCAAAATCTCCATTTGCCTCTTCTAAAGCGGCTTTACAAGCCATCATAGAAACTCCAGTAGACTCTCGAAGCTCCTTAATTTGTTCAATTGAAACACTCATAATATTAATTTAAATGATAATTATTTTGATTGAGGGACATCCGGAGGTGAACTCGGAGGTAAATCCGGAGTCAACACATCAGGGTTTTTCCCCGTAAGTAAAGTGAAGAAGTAATATTCTGGAATTTTTTCAGCGAAATCAACAATTATAGGTATTCTTCCCGTAGTGCCCTTAATAGCAAAATAAACGCCAGCACCATGCAAAAGTAACACAATTCCCCAAAGCATCAAACTCAAAGTCTGGCTAATAAGTGCCACGAAGACAGTTAAAAACCAAAGTCCAAAAAGTGCCAACCCCTGACGATGATGAAATCTACAAAAAGGGTTATTGGCTTTTCTTACAGCAGTAAGAGGACAAGTAACAATATTGAAAATGGGAATATAACATATGATTGCCCATTTCCTATCGCCTTGAAGCATTATTATTGAGTTTTACTTGGTTTCTTTAGGTTGTCCTCGATCTTTGAGAACAAATACTTAAGTGACTTTAACGCATCATCATTTGCGGGGATAGGATAATCAACCAATAATGGATCAGCATTTGTATCAACAAAACCAACAACAGGAATATTTAGCTTTCGAGCCTCTTCAACAACAATTTTATCTCGAACTGTATCAACAACAAATACGCAATCTGGCATATCCTTCATATTCTGTACACCACCCAACGCAATCTCAAGTTTTTGAATAGTCTTTTTCAAGGTCGAAGCCTCCTTTTTAGTATATTTAGCAAATTCACCAGTCTCCTCTTGATTCTTAAGATCAGACAAATATTTAATTCTTGTCTTAATTGTAGGGAAATTAGTTAGCAAACCTGGAATCCACTTATTAGTTACATAAGGCATACCCAAATTTTGCGCCATCTCCTCAACTAAATGAACAGATTGAGGTTTTGTACTAACAAATAAAACCTTCTTCCCTTCACTTCTAAGCTTTGCCATGAAATTCAAGGCAGTTTCAAACATTTTCGCAGTCTTCTCAAGATTAATAATGTGAAGCCCACTTTGTTTACCAAAAATATACTTTTTCATTCTTGGATTCCATTTTCTAGTACGATGCCCTATGTGGACAGCACTATCGAACATTTCTTGTATTATTTGATTGGTCATAAAAAGTTCACTTGTGTTAAAAACTCATCGCGAGTAATTTAAAGAAAAGAAAGTATTTATGCAAGCAAAAAACACATATAAACATGGACGAAATAGAAAAAATAAGAAAAAACATCGATAAAATTGACGACAATATACTAATCTGCCTTCGAAATAGGATGAAAGAAGTGGAGAAATTAGGCGAACACAAGGCAAAATCAGGAATACCAGTTCTCTCCAAAAAAAGAGAAAAGGAAATCCTTGCCAAAACAAAAACAAAAATGGAAAAAGAAGTATTTTCTTCAATACTAAAACACTCGAAAAAAGCACAAAAGGAGCTTTGACTAAACACCTCTTTTTTGATATAATAACTTAACGGAAATTAACTATTTACCGTGGACGAAAATACAAAAACAAAAATCACGATCACTCTTCCAACAAATGCCTATTTCATGTCTGGAATAAGGGATTTCACGTTGAACATGATTAAGAACACAACCAACTTTCCAGAAAAGTGGGCATTCAGATTTCAATCAGTTGTAGATGAACTCTGCAATAACGCAATAGAATATGGATCAGCCCCTGGAAGTGACATTCGAATTACATTCATCACAAGCAAAGATGACTTTGTAGAGATTGAAGTAGAGGACACAGGGACCGGTGAAAAAGCAGCACCAGCCAAAGACATAGAAAAACTGATAGCAGAAAGAAAAGACCCATCCTATGTATTCTCAGGAATTAGAGGTAGGGGACTAGTTAAAATAGTTAGTGAATGGAGCGATGAACTTAAATTTGAAGATCGCCCAGATGGAGGAGTACGAGTAACTGTAAGAAAATACCTAAAAAATGAACGTCAAAATACAGCTGGCCTAAAAGAAACCAGCGACGAAAGCATAACAATTAACCAATAATATATGTCAGACGCAACAATTACAGTAGATAATTTAGGAGAAATTAGAGTAGTGCATATCTCAGGACAACTTGACGAGAGCAATGTAGATGAAAAAATCCAAGAGGTTTACAAGGTTGTAGAAGAAGTTCCAAACGGACTAAAATTACTCGTTGACCTTGGAGGACTAGAATATATGAACAGTAAATCAATTGGATACCTTACAGATCTGTATGGAAAGATCTCAGAAACAGGTGGACAGGTAGTAATTGCACAAGCTGCAGCAAACATTGTAGACATCCTACAAGTTGTTGGACTGACCCAATTAATAAAAAACTTTGCGACAATCGACGAGGCAAAAGAAGAACTTGGTGGGGGAGAGACAGCACCAGTAGAACCTACTCCAGAGCCAACGCCAGAAGTTGCACCAGTTGCACCAGAACCCGTGGTTGCACCGGTTGCACCAGAACCCGTGGTTGCACCGGTTGCACCAGAACCCGTGGTTGCACCAACACCAGAACCAGCTCCAATTGCAGAACCTACACCTACACCCGCAATTCCAGAAGCTCCTGTGGTGCCAGAAGCACCAATTCAACCAGTAGTGCCAGAAGCACCAGTTCAACCAGTAGCGCCAGTAGCGCCAGAAGCACCAGTTCAACCAGTAGCGCCAGTAGCTCCAGTTGCACCGGCCCCAGAACCTACAGCTCCACCAACTGAAGAGGGAACATACCACTTTGAGCAATAAGCATGTATGACAATCCGACCTTCCTAATTACGATTTCCAGCATAGCGGCAGCAATCCCTGTTGGAATATGGTTTTACCTATTCTTTTCTAAATTCAATAGAAGCAAAAAAACTGTCTTTCTAGTATTTTTTCTAGGCTGCCTAACAGCACCCGCACTTCTAGGACTTCAAATATTCTGGAGCGAATTTCCACGATTCAATCTAGACCTATTCATTCAGGACAATTTTCACACACAAACATACGCTTTCATTGCAACATACATGCTCTTTGGAGCCATGGAGGAGATAATCAAGCATTATGTCATTAGAGCTGTAGACAAGCGCACACTGCTAATACAGTCACTCTCTGACTCCCTCAGGTTCTCTATTGCATCAGCACTCGGTTTCGCCTTCACTGAAAACATCTACTACTTATATTCATTTTGGCCATTAATAGAAACTCGCGATCTTGTAGGAATGTTCATATTTAGGTCGGTATTCACGACTTGCGCCCACATGATATTCTCTAGCTTATTTGGATATTACTACGCAGTCGGAAAATTCTCAGTAGCAATAAGGAAACAATCCGAACTGCTCGGTAACGAAAGTATTTTCGCAAAAATAATAGGAAAAATATTTGGACTCTCCAAAAGCCATGCATTTCAGCAAAAACAAGTGTTCAAAGGCCTATCCCTAGCCATAATCATACACGCATCATACAACTATATTCTTCACCTCAATCAACAACTACCCGTGATTATCTTCGTAGTTGCAGGCTTCCTTACCATTAGATATCTAATTCACAGAAACACCGAACAACTAGTAATGATCACAGACATCACTGAAACAAAAAAAAGTGCAATGTCCCAAAAAGATGAAGAAGTTGTAGTAGAACTTATTAGCATGTGGTTCAAAGATGGACGATATATGGATGTATCAAACATTTGCGAAAGACTTCAAGCAAAAGACCCCGACAATAAAGTAGTGGCGTTATTCAAAACTAAAGCATTGGACAAGTTAAAGCAGGAGAAAGACATAAAAGAATTCACAGGAGGACACGTCGACCTACAAAAAAACATCATTACAAATATGACAAAGGAAAACCAAGACAGAGAAAAAGTGAAAAAAATGATTGAAAAACAATTGATTAAAGAAGGAAAAATGAAACCAAAATCTGCAGAAAATACCTCTCAACAAATCCATCCAAAACACTCAACTCCTTCAACTGCAAAGGAAATTATAGAAGAAGCCGCAAAAGGGGATAGCTTCAAAATGTAATTAAATTTGCCGAGATCCAACAAAACAAATAAGATGTAGGAAATTATTCCTATGAAAATAGCGAACGCAAAAATAGCACTCGTTTTCGACTGGATGACAACCCCCGGGGGAGCAGAAAAGGTCAATCTTCAGCTACACAAAATGTTTCCTGAAGCCCCGATTTTCACATCTATCTTCAACAAAAACCTAAAAGGATTTGAAGACGCTGCAGTTACAACATCATTTATTCAAAACCTTCCATTCGCAAAAACCAAACACCAGTTATACCTTCCATTAATGCCTTACGCATACGAACAATTCGACCTGAGCAGTTTTGACATCGTCATCTCCAGCTCACATGCATGCGCTAAAGGAATAATTACAAAACCCGAAACAATGCACGTTTGCTACTGTCACACCCCAATGCGCTACGCATGGGACGACTGGCACTCATATTTTCGAGAATACAAGATGAACCCAATTGCAAAGTGGCTAGCAAAAAAACGAATTCACAAATTAAGGATGTGGGACCGCCTTTCTGCTGAAAGAGTAGACTACTTCATCGCAAATTCATCAACGACAAAGAGAAGAATTGAAAAATACTATCGAAGACACTCAAGCACGATTTTCCCAATGATAAAGGCGTCATCATATAAAACTGGTACACCAAAAGGCTACTTCCTAGCAGTTGGACGACTAATTCCATACAAAAAATTCGACCTGATTGTGGAAACCTTTAATCAAATCGGCCTACCTCTTAAAATTGCAGGAACCGGAATAATGGAGGGAGAACTTCGTAAAAAAGCAAACTCAAACATTGAATTTTTAGGATATGTGTCAGACAAACAACTAAAAACACTCTACTCTGAATGCGAGGCGCTTATCTTCCCACAACTTGAAGATTTTGGAATCATCCCACTTGAAGCTATGGCATCTGGTCGCCCAGTAATTGCATATAAGAAAGGGGGAGCGCTAGACACGGTTGTTGAAGGTGAAACAGGAATCTTTTTCGACAAACAAACCCCTCTTCATCTAAAAGGAGCAATTGAGCAATACCAAAAGGAAAAATCAAACTTCAACCCCGAAACACTAATTGCTCACGCCAAAAAATTCGACAATTCAGAATTCGAAAAGAACCTCATGAATTTCCTTAAAACTAAGATGAAACAAGACTGATAACGATGTTAACGATCGCCCAAGCAGTCAATGTTAGAGTAAGTCCAATAAGAGCATTCTTAATGGCATTCTTTCCTTTTTCCTTATCCTGCGAAATCCCCGCAAACAGATAAAAATACCCACCAACTACAAAACCTCCAACCGAAGCTATTCCAGCCAACCCAATAACAAACTCCAAAATCCACCTTATATAAAACGGCACCATCCACATCATAATATCTCCAGTCTTAATTCCACAGGCAAGAACATCTTGATATTCAAAAGACTTTCCATTAGCAGTTCCCGCCCCACGTTCTCTCATAATTCGTACAGATGGTCCAATCGTCTCAGCTGGACCTGATCCAGAACCCGGAGCAACCTCAGCAGCTACAGCCACAGTAACAGCAGTGCTCCCAGGAGTTATAGCACCCTTCACAGCAGTCATTAAGGACTGACATTTTGCTACAGTGTCCCATTCCGCGGTATTAGTAGGCAAAAGAGTAGACTTAGGATCAAAGTCACTCGCAAATGCAGAGGCTGAAAGATTCGCGAACAAAAACCCCGTTACCAACACTAAAACCAATTTTTTCTTTAAATTACTCATTCTGTTTTTATGTCTGCTGTATTATACCATATTATCTTGACCTTTTAAAGACATCGTATAAGATACGGAGCACAGATAACCAAACCTTATGGACCCCCTACCGACGATTGCTATAGTCGGGAAACCGAATGTCGGAAAATCCACACTCTTCAATAGATTAATTGGAAAACGCCACGCTGTAATTGCCCACGAAGCAGGGACAACGCGTGATCGTATTTCTCAAAAATTTGATTGCGAAGGATACGAGGTAAGCTTGGTAGACACAGGTGGAATTGAATATAAAAACGAAGGAGACATAGAAGAAAACATACAGATACAAGCCAAGTTAGCTGTAGCAGATGCAGATGTGATTCTCTTCACAGTTAATCTTGCAGAAGACCTCACAGTAGATGACTTTTCAGCTGCAGACATACTTAGAAAATCAAAGAAAAATGTAATTTTGGTAGCGAATAAATGCGACAACGCAGAGATGGAAAAAAACATATTCAACATTTTCGAATTAGGATTCGGCGAGCCAATCGCAATTTCAGCAATACATAAATTAGGAATTGAAGAACTTAGGAAATCAATCGCAAAAATACTTAAAGCACTTAAATTCAAAAAATCAGGAATAAAAACTGAAAAAGATAAAGAAATGACAAACATCTGCATAATGGGAAAACCAAATGCAGGGAAATCATCACTCGTAAACGCACTACTCGGAACTCAAAAAGTCATAGTATCAAGTATACCAGGAACAACTCGTGACTCCACAGACACCGAATTTACATATGAAAAACACAACTTCAATCTTATAGACACTGCCGGACTACGACGACGCGGAAAAATTCAAGTTGGAATAGAAAAATTCAGTAGTCTACGAGCAATAGCATCAGTTGAAAGATCCGACGTAGTAGTTCTTCTGATAGATGGGCATGAAGGAATTTCAAACCAAGACACACACATCGCAGAACATGCACTTGAAGGGCAAAAGGGGATTATCATAGCCATAAACAAAATAGATTTGCTAGAAAAAGGTGAGGATGAAAGAAACTGGATCCTCAACAGACTAGCAAAAAGATTTGCATTCATTCCATGGGCACCAGTTGTCTTTATCTCTGCAAAAAACAAAACCAACACAAGAAAAATTCTTGAAATTTCAAAAGAAATAATAGAAGAAAGAAAAAAGAGAGTAACAACAGGAGAATTAAACAGCTTCCTACAAAAAATAGTATTCAAACATCTACCAAACAGTGCAAAAGCAAAAAAGCCAAAATTCCTATACGGCAGCCAGGTAGACATAAATCCACCAAAATTCGTTCTATTCTTCAATCACGCATCTCTTCTACACTTTTCATACTCAAGATACATAGAAAACGAAATCAGAAAAGAATACGGATTCACCGGAACCGCACTCAACATCATTATAAAATCTAAGGCTGGACCAAAATCTAAGGCTTAATCAACGACAAAAACTTCCCGTCCGTAATTAAGGCCTCTTTACCATATTTCTTCTCCCAAAGATCCCGATAATGTTTTCTTCGATCAACATTATGGAATTTAAGGATATGCTCACCAATTACAATACTGGCCTCCTCCCCAAGCGTTTTAGCCTTACTTTCCGCACGTCGCATCTGCCAAACCTTCAACCTTCCCTCCACAAAATCCCCAAAAAACCCACGAAAAACCACGTAAAAAAGCATTCTTACAATAGCCGCACCCGAACCTCTACGAACAATTCTTCTTCTCAAGCTACCCACCTTTTTATCAAAAAACCCATCAATCCATTCATTTTCCTTCAAAAACTTATCTCCAACTCCATTATCAATAACCGGGATCATACTCTTCACCCAATATGCCAAATACACATCATTCTTTAAAGCAATCTTCTCAAGCCACAAATGACTATCATCCACAAAAAAACTCAAACAAATTCGACCAGCCACTTTATTCCCATGCCGCCTCAATCCAAGTAAATGAACAATTAAAGTAACAAAACTCCTAACAAAGAAAAGCCGCCCCTTCTTCGCCACAACAAACACATCAATATCACTTTTTTCATCAACCCTCCCAAACGCCAAATTATTACATACTGCCACCATCCTCAAAAAAGGCACAGCATTAAGCCATTTCGCTGCCACTCCAACCCTCTCCCAATAAACATTTTCTATCTTCATACTATACAAATATACCCGCTTCCACCCTTGTATAAAAGTGCTTTTTGCGGTATAATAAAGTCGTATTAAAACAAAAATAAAAAAACAAAATGGAATTTTCAGAAGAAAATCTTCAAAACCTACTTAACAGTGCTAAGACCATGACGGTTCTAGCAGAGGTTGATCGTGAACGCCTTCTTGCCTCCGTTCCAAAAATGAACGATGAAAAGAAACGCACAATATTCGCATCCCTTCTTGAAAGTGAAACAGAAATCTCAGCCGCAGAACAAGAATACAACGAAAAAGCCCAACAAGCACTTACAGAATACACAGGGAAAATTTCAGAAGGACAAAACAACTTGACAAAAACCATGAGAGAAAAAATGGAAGAATTCGACCACAATAGAGACGAAAAAGCACAGGAGAAACTCCTGACAGAATTAGATCAATCATAACTTTAATCAAATATATAATTAACAAAAATAAAAATGATTAAACCAAACATCTCAGTCTTCAAGCCACAAATTCTATTAAATAAGCTTGCAGACAACATCCCAACTGTTCCACAAACAGTTGAAAATGAGTCCCTTGCAATCGACACAAAACTTCTTAATCAGCTTGATGAAAAGGACATTTCAAAGGCACTTAAAGATTCAGAAGCGACAATTGCAGAAATTGATTCGCTTATTGATAAGAATGGAAGACCCACTCCAAAGCTAAAGGAAAAAATCGCTGGAGAAACCATTACAGCAAATGAAATGGCAAGTTTTAAATATGAGATGACTGAACTACGCATGAAAATGGAAATTGCCAGCAGTAGGTTCAAAGAAGCCCTAACAGCAATTAATGATCACAAAGAAGAAAGAATCACATCAGCCGTTAAAAGCTTTATGGCAACGGCAGAAGTTGCACTACAAGAGCAAACATACAATGAAACAGCTGCTCTTCAGGACGGACTTCTTATTGAACTTGGAAGCTATAAGGTAAACGATGGGACATCAGGGGAAAAGATGAAAACATTGGCAAATGAACTTGTTTCACTGCCTCCAGTTAACCCAGAGATGTCAACTGCAGAATTAAGCATGACAAAACAACACCTTGAAGCAATTCAAAATGAAGCATTAGCAGTATATGAAAACTACGAAGCAGGAAAAGTACTTCTTGCTAAAAATAGAGAAGCCTATAGTAAAGCCGTTGCAGACCTAGAGTCAAAAACAAGCATGTTCGCATTTATGACAGGGGATACTCATAAAGACAGCGCGCTAAGATACTACAAGAAAGGGATCGAAGAACTGGGAGCTCCAAACGCCGACGCAAACACAAAAGAGGAGCAAGAACTATATGGAAAAAAGATTGCAGTCCTATCATCCTCAGCACTAGCAGTAGAAAAAGGATTTGATGACGAAAAAGCAAGAAAAAGTGCAGTTCAACTTGCAAATAACTTCCATATCAGCGAAAGACAAAAAGTTAATGCAACCGCACTTCCAGATGGATTTAATAAATCAAAAGAAACAGCAAGAGCAAAATTCAGCAAACTAGGTCTTCTTCCAGACAACGCAACTGTAGCACAAGCAAAAGAATACAAAGGGAAAATTGCAGAAATAAGGGATGAATTCAAAAAAGACGCTGAAGTAGACAGAGTTGCACACAGTGAACACCTAAAGGTTCAAGCAGAAATTGAAAAAACCTTAAAAGGAAAAGAAACTGTTATTACTCAAGTAATAAGTAGCGAAAAAATACTTCCATTAAACGAGCCTGCCGATAAATTTCAAACCGCACGGACAAACGCACAAAAAAGAATGGACGCATTAGTAGATCCTACAAACAATGAAGAATGTAAAAATTACACTGAAACTGTAAAGAAAATAGAAAAAGACTTTAGAGAAGAAGCAGGAAAAAACAAAACCGCATACGCTGAAGCAGTAAAAACTCAAAAACTGGCAGAAAAAGCCTACGACAGCGCAGAGGCGAAGAAAGCTGAGTTAGAAGACAAGATTGGAGGATTTTATGGAGTTAAGGTAGGAAGAATAAGCAAGGAACTAGACGACAAATTCATAGCAAAACTTGAAGAAATCGGAAAAGAACTAGAATCAGGAGCTCCAACAATAGGGGACAACAACACAGAACTCACATACAAATCAATACAACAAAGAATGGTTCGTGAAGTAGAAACCCCTTATGAAAAAGAAAGACTAGTTGCAAGAATAGGTAAAAAAGGATGTGAACATACTGCCGCACTACTCGAAAAATATCATATCTCAAAGAAAGCACCTAGCTTCAATGAAGTAGAAGATGCCTTTAATAAAGATGCGATTAAACTAGGAACAACAGAAACTGCATCTAATGAAGACAGAAACAGCAAAATCAGAGCACTTAATGAGGCCAAAGCACACCTAATGAAATCTATAGTAGAAGAAAAGGCACTAGCCGCAGCTGCAAAAGCATTAGAAAAAATAGTGGCTACAGGAACAAAAGCTGCAAGTGGTCTAATGGCAAAACTTGAAAAATTCAAAGATTTCAAGATTCACGAAGCAGACGATGAGGACACACAAATCGCAGAAGCTTCTGATCAATATTCAGAATTTCTTAAAGACACCCAAGACCTAAGCGCATTGATGACACAATTAAATGAACAAGCAGAAAGTGTGCCTGAAAAAGCTAAAAAAATGCTTGCCGACACAAAAGCTGACATCCTAAGCAGAATGAAAGCTATGGCAGCCGAGGGACAAAGACTAGCTGATGCAGAAGCGGCAAGGAAACTGGCTGCCGCAAATAAAGCTAGGGTTTCAAAAGGAAAAGAGGAAAAACCAAACGTCGTAAAAGCCTTAGAAGCAGGACAAAAGAAAGAGGGAAGTGCTCTTGCCTCAATACTAAAACCTTACGGACCAGACAATCCAGATCCATTAGATCTAGCAATGAAAGAAATGCTTGCAGAAAATAAAGAAGATGAACAAGTAGGTGGCACAAGAATCGTAAGAGACGAATAAGCCAATATAAACAAACAGAAGAGGGGAGCTCAAAAAGCTCCTCTTTTTTTATCCTTCCTTGGTATTGACAAGTCTAGGAAACACTGTAAAATACCAAACTAAATATAAATAATGGAACAACTACAGAACAAAGGGACAATCGGCAATATTTCATCAAAAATAAGTAGCGCAATGCTATTGCTTCTTACCCTTGCGCTTACGAATCCAGGACAACACAAGGGGATTCAGGGAATCCAAGAGGCAACTAGAGTAAGTGTTCAAAACCCAAAAGAACAAAAACGACCAAGTATCCCAAAAATAGGAGGGTGTTATCGCAGCGGGAGAACTATATTTTGTATTGTAGAAAACGACCAAACCCCCGCAGAACCAAACACCATCTAGCCACTTTCATAACAGTCGAACTTCCACTATAATTCACATCGAATTATTTTTCATATGGCGAAAAAGAAAATTACAACAATCTTAAAAAAACTCCCACACTCTCCGGGGGTCTACTTAATGAAGGGGGAAGACGAGAAGATAATCTATATAGGAAAAGCAAAAGACCTAGCAAAGAGGGTGAAGCAGTATTTTCGACCAAATTATGAACATTCTTCCAGAACAAAGAAACTAATAGAAAAGGCTGAGGACCTTGAATTTATTGAGGTAGATACAGAGCTTGAAGCAACAATTCTTGAACACACCCTAATCAAGGATCACCAGCCAAAATACAATGTAATAATGAAAGATGGAAAAAACTACTCCTACATCAAAATTACAAAGGAGGATTTTCCAAGAATCCAAATAGTAAGAACAGTAAAAAAAGACAACGCCACCTACATTGGACCAAAAACAGCAGGGCACAAGGTGCAAGAAACCTTCAAGGTCCTTAAAAAAATCTTTCCATTTAGGCATTGTGGGCTAAACATTGCATGCACCGATGACGCAAAAAAAGTGGAGGTAACAAACAAAGTCATAAAATACCCATGCCTCGATCATTATATTAAAAGATGTGCCGCTCCGTGCATTGGGAATATAAGCAAAGAAGATTATGCGAAAATAGTCGAAGGAGTTGTGAATTTCCTTAAAGGAAACGGAGAGGGGGTTATATCAAGCCTAGAAAACAAGATGAACGAATACGCCAATGCAAAAAACTTCGAAAAGGCCGCAAAAGAAAGAGATAAGATAGAAAAAGTCCGTTCCATCCTTGAAAAACAAAAGATTTCAGACCCAAATCAATCAGACAAGGATGTAATAAACTACTGTATATTGCGCGAAAACGCATATTTCAATCTATTTCAAATACGAGGAGGTAAACTTATAGGACAGGAAAACTTCATACTTGCAGCCAGAGATTCTGAGGACAAAACAGAAGACAAAGAAGTACTCGAATCCTTCCTTCATCAATACTACAACATTGCAACCGACATTCCTCCTGAAGCGCTAATCCCTCACGAGGTTGAAGAACCACCAAAAGAAATAAAACTCGTGATTCCACAAAAAGGAGTAAAAATAAAACTGCTAGAAATGAGCCTGAAAAACGCATTAATCTACGCAGATCGCAACAAACCATCATGGCAGGAAGAAAGCGAACTAACCATAAAAGCAACCGAGGATCTTCAAAAAACACTTGGACTCAAAGAGTTCCCAAAAAGAATGGAATGCTATGACATCTCACACCTAAGTGGAACTGACACCGTCGGATCAATGATAGTGTTCGAAAAAGGAGTGCCAAAAAAAGATCATTACAGAAAATTCAAACTAAGAACTGTAGACAACAAGCCAGACGATTACAAATCAATGGAAGAAGTACTGACACGAAGACTACAAAAAATAGCACAACAAGTGCATTTCAAGGATTATTTATTTAAAAAAGCACGAAAAAAAGATTGGGCATTTATAACAAAACACACAGGAAAAATGCAGGACAAAACTGGAATTAACTTCTTCGTACTGGAAAAAGACAAAAAAGTATTTGGATGTGTCGGCATCTACGAACACTCAGCGAAAGTAAGCGAGCTACGAAAACTTTTCATCCTACCAAAATTCCGCGGAAGTACACGTGGTTACAAACTCCTAAGCGAAGCGATAAAAAAGGCCAAATCAAAACGAGTATATGGACTTTGCAACCAATCACTCCGCGACTACTATGCACTTTTCGGATTCGAAGAAATCAAAAAAATCCCAGACGAGCTACAAGTTCACCATAAAATCTGCGAAAAAACTCACAAAGACACACCAGTAGCGATCGCATTCGACAAAATGAAACACAAAGACGACGCCTCATTCACCAGCATTCCCGATTTGATCCTTATCGATGGGGGAAAAGGACAACTTTCAGCAGGAACAAAAGTCCTTACAGCCTTAGACCTAAACATTCCTGTGATTTCACTCGCTAAACAATTCGAAGAGATATTTGTTCCATGGAAAAAAGATCCAATAATACTAGACAGGACAACAGAAGCACTCAAACTTTTACAAAGAATGAGGGACGAGGCACATAGATTCGCAATCGATTACAATAAAAACCTTCGGACAAAAAGATTTAGAAATAAATAACCTCAGCATCTTTGATCGCCTTATATACCCACTCCTTAACTGGAAGTTTTTCCTCAAAATCCCTTAAATCATAAGGATTAGCACGTAATTCAGGATGCAAAGGCATAAACATTGAACAGCTATCCTTGCATGGAAGTGAGGATAAATCAAAAGTCCCAATCTGCCGAGCCACCTCAATTATCTCCTCCTTATCATAAGCAATTAGAGGTTGATAAAGAGGAATAGAACTCGCCTCATGAATAGTGAACATGTTTTCAGGAGTCTGAGAAGCAACCTGCCCATAATTATCACCAGTCACAAGCCCCTTAGCCTTCTGCCTCCTCGCTATGTTCTCAGCAATTCGAACCATCATTCTTCGATACAAAACAGTCCTCACCTTCGCAGGAATATCCAAATTCGTAGCTATATCTTTCTGAATCTGCCCAAACGGCACAAGGTACAACTTTGTATCCATCTGGAATTTTGAAAGAAGCTCAACCAACTCTTTACACTGATTCATCTCATCCTTATCAGTATACGGATATCCATGAAAATGTACAAAAATAACCCTAGCACCACGCTTCATCATCTTGAAAGATGCAACAGGGGAGTCAATTCCCGCAGACATCAATGAAACAAGCTTACCTCCAGAATTAGAGGTCAAACCTCCAAGACCAGGATATTTTTTGAAAGAAAAGAACCCCTTCTCATTAAAAAACTCAACATTTATCTCAAAATCAGGATCCTTCATCTTCGCCTTCAAACCAATCCCTCTCTGAAACAAATCAGCAGAAATCTCCTTTTCGGACTGAGAAGAATTAGTCTTCATTAACATAGACCTCTTTACCTTCACCTTAAAAGTCTCAAACCCTGAAAGATAAGGCATCTCACCCCAAATCTGCTCAGAAATTTTCTTCAACACCTTGCTCCCCTCATAAACAAACCTAAAATACTTAATACCAAAAATAAACTGAATTTCCTTAACATACTCCTCCTCCTTAAACCCCTCCGGCAAAGCAATTACAAGCCTACCAAGTGTATGCTTAACAACAAAAGTCTCACCAAACTGCTTCCCCAAATTCTTCCTAATATGAGAACAAAGCTTATTTACAAAATAAGCCTTATTACCCTTCTTCAGCCCAATCTCAGAATAATGTATAATCAAATGTCTTTTCATGCGCAAATTGTACAGCATGTTAAGCCATTTCTGAATGATTTTTAGCGAAATTCTCTAGTACGGCAACTCTCTGCGCCCTGTTTTTCTCCATAACCTCTTCCCTCGCAGCATCCTTTGCAACTTCATAGACAGCCAAAATCTCCTCTCGAGCTTCATCCATATCCGCAGAAGATAAAACCTCGGCCTTTTTAGCCTCATCAATAAGCCCATCTTTAAGCATACCTTCAGCACTTAACTCAACCCACGCCTGCTTTTCCTCAACAGAATAATCAGCAAAAGTTCTCTGCTTTGGTTCCGAAGAATGTTTTTCTAATTCAGTCATATTGGTTTGTTAATCAGGAAATTATAGCATAATTAGATGGAAAATTCAATTACCACCTGTTAGAATGCGATGAGCATGAGCAAAAAACTACAAATAATGGGAATCCTAAACACCACTCCTGACTCGTTCAGTGATGGGGGACTGTTTGATACACAAGAAAAAGCAATAATCCATGCAAAAAAACTTATTGAGGATGGCGCAGACATAATAGACATTGGCGGAGAATCAACAGGGCCAGGATCAAAAAAAGTAGAGGAAGAAGAAGAAATAAGAAGAGTCATCCCAATCATTCAAAAGATTAGAGAATTCTCCGACATTTCAATCTCCATAGACACATACAAAGCCGCCGTAGCAGCCAAAGCAATAGAAGCAGGTGCAAACATGATAAATGATGTGACGGGACTAAGAGGGGACACAAAGATGGCAGGAACAGCGGCAAAACTCAACTGTCCTATAATATTGATGTATTCCAAAAACAACACACCTAGAACAACAGCTGAAGAAAAAACCTACGACAATGTGATTCAAACAATCGCAGAATTCCTAACAAAACAAATCACCCTCGCAAAAAGCCAAGGAGTAAAAGAGGAAAACATGATCATAGATCCAGGCATGGGCCAATTCATAAGCGCAATTCCAGAATACAGCTTCGAGATAATTACTCGCCTTCAAGAACTCCTTCCAATATCAAAGCAAATACTTATAGGAATTTCTAGAAAATCATTCCTAGGAGGGGAAATGGCAGATCGAGATCACAAAAGTCACATCCTCGAAGCAATTGCTTATTTGAAAGGAGCTAGTATTATAAGAACCCACGATGTAAAGGGCGCAAGAGAAATACTTTCTAAACTTACACAATGAGTATATTTAATCTGACCGTAAAATTTCACTTCGCTGCCTCACACTTCCTCACCGACTATCACGGAGAATGCGAACATATGCACGGCCACAACTACAAATTAGAGGTCAAAATTAAAGGAGAAGTTCAAAAAGATGGAATGGTAATTGACTACAAGGAGATAAAGAAGGTAGTAAACGAAAACGTTATCGACCATCTTGACCACAAACACCTAAACGACGTCATCGACAACCCATCATCAGAAAATCTATGCAAATGGATTTGGGAAAAACTCGAAGGAAAAATCCCCCTAGTTAAAATAACTCTTCACGAAACAGACAATTACTACTGCGAATATGAGGGAAAATAGTAAATACCACATCGCACTGGGCACAAATCTTGGAGACAGAGATAAAAATCTCGAATTTGCGCTTCAAGAAATCAATCTTTTCGCAAAAATTATAAAAAAATCCTCAATTCACGAAACAAGGCCATATGGATATGTAAATCAAGAAGATTTTCTCAACCAAGTAATAGAAATAGAGACCTCCTTTGCGCCAATGGAGCTAATAATTCAACTCCATGAAATAGAACATAAAATGGGAAGAGTTAGATACATCGAAAACGGACCAAGAGTGATTGATCTCGACATTCTTCTTAATGAAGACCACATCACCGATACCGATGAACTAAAAATTCCACACAAAGATATGCACAAAAGAAGATTTGTACTTAAGCCACTCGCAGAAATTGCACCAGACATAGTTCACCCGATACTCAATAAATCAATTAAAACACTACTGGAAGAAGCAAAATGATACTATTAATCGACAATTACGACTCCTTTACATACAACCTCTATCAGCAGATAGAAAATCTTAGGAAAAAAGTAAAAGTAGTGAAGAATGACGAAATTTCAATCAAGGAAATCGAAAAATTATCGCCCTCAAAAATCATAATTTCACCAGGGCCAGGAAGACCAGAGGAGGCGGGCATCTCAACAGAGGTGGTACAAAAATTTTATACAAAGATTCCAATTCTAGGAGTATGTTTAGGCCACCAGTGCATTGGTCAACTTTTTTGTTCAAAAATAGTACATGCACCCCAAATACTTCATGGAAAAACCTCTGAAATCTACCACACCGAGACCGCGCTCTTTAAGGGAGTAGAGAATCCATTCATGGCAGCAAGATATCACTCGCTTCTTGTCGATAAACTACCCAAAGACTTCGAACTTTTAGCATGGACCAAGAAAAACGAGATAATGGCATTCAAACACAAGAAATATCCACTCTACGGAGTCCAATTCCATCCAGAATCATTCCTTACAAAAGAAGGAGACAAAATAATGCAAAATTTCCTATATGCCTAAAAAGGTTAAGCTTTACAGCAAAACATCAAATGGCTTCCCAAGAATCAAAGCAGAATCACCTGTAGATATCTTCGAATATAAATGTTCGAGCACACCATTCGAACCGGCTCTATTTAAATTCATCAAGAAACACCAAAAAGATGAAAATACAATCATCGGTTACTTCTCATATGACCTAGGAAATCAATTAAAAAACCTTAAATCAAGAGCCAAAAACGACCTCAACTTGCCAGACATTTATTTACTGGCCTTCAACAAAACAACCAACACAATACTTCCCAAACCAACAGCAAAAACATACAAATCCACAAACTTCACTCCAGAAATGAGCAAAGCTAATTACAACAGTGCATATCGCAAAATTAAGGATCACATCAAGGAGGGAAACATATATCAAATCAATCTAACGCACAGGCTTCACGCAACAACTGAAATTCCTGCAGAAGAACTCTTCAACCGAATCGCAGAAAAAAACGATGTGGATTTCCTTGCCTATCTCGAAGGCCCAGGCTTCGAAATCCTTAGCGCATCCCCAGAAAGGTTTATCAAAATAGAAAAAGGAGTAATTGAAACCTGCCCGGTAAAAGGAACTCGACCAAGAGGAAAAACACAAAAAGAAGACGAAAAAATGAAAAAAGAGCTTATTGAAAGCGAAAAAGAGGCAGCAGAATTGAATATGATCACCGACCTACTCCGAAACGACCTTGGAGAGGTATCAGAAATAGGATCAGTAAAGGTCGAAGGACATAGATTGATTTCGCAGTGCCCAACTGTCTGGCACACCTACAGCCGCATAACATCAAAACTTAGAAAAGGAATTCATCCAATAAAAGCATTAATCACCATGCTCTCAGGGGGTTCAATAACAGGATGTCCAAAAAAGAGAGCAATGGAAATAATCAACGAATTAGAACCAGTACAGCGCGGGCCATACACAGGAGTAATCGCGATAATTCATCCGAATGGAGACATTGACTCTAGTATCGCAATTCGAACTGTTATAAAGAAAGATAAGGACCTATACTTGCAGGTGGGAGGGGGGATTGTGCAAGACTCAACAAATGCATCGGAATACGAGGAAACCCTCCACAAAGCAGCATCATTTATGAATATTCTTTGAAAATCAATAACGATGATAATCCTACATAACAACAAATTCGTTAAAAAGGCACTCCTGGACGCAACAGGCTCACTCGGAAGGGGATATGGAGTTTTCGAAACCCTACGAACATACGGAAACAAAGAACTTCCTCTCGCTCGCCTCCACATCAAACGCATTTTCGCATCTGCAAAAGCAATCGACCTGAAGATCAAATACACTCAATCCGAGCTTCTCACACAACTCAAAAAAGTAGTCGCCCGCTCACCCCACAACATCCAGAGAATCAAAATAATGGCAGTAGAAGAAGGAATAATAATCTTTTCAATAAAGGCAAAAATCGATCCAAAAATCTACACTGAGGGAGTCTCACTCCTCTCTACCAAAATTTCCCGAGGAATGCCTGAGGTAAAATCTATCTCATACCTTCCTTCGTACCTAGCACACGAAAAAGCAGTGAAAAAAGGCTACTTCGACGCCCTTTTAATAAATGAAAAAGAAGAAGTATTCGAAGCCGCCTATGCAAACCTATTTTGGTTCGAAGGGACAGGCTCAAACTCCATCCTCTGTACCCGAAAAGACCAGGTCCTCCCCGGAATCACCCGCGAACTTGTAATCAAAAACTCCCCCTTCCCTGTGAAATACAAAACAATCACCCTAAAACAACTCCTCAAGAAAAAAGAAATCTTCACAACTCAGAGCATTAACCTAATAGTCCCAATAGTCAAAATCGACAAAACAAAGATTGGGGATGGAAGGGCTGGCAAAAATACAAAAGAACTAATCAACCGTTGGAATATTTTCTCGTGAAAAACACCCAAAATGGCTTTCTCTAGCGAGATACACGTCGAAAATCCCCGGGGATTTTTTGAGAATAAATCTCACGAGGCCGCCCCGGGACGGCCAAAAAAGCCCTAGTGGCCTCCAAGACGCCATTCGAACAACAAAAAAAACAAAATTATTTTACTTTTTTACTTTTCTTGAAATAAAAGTATAGCCAGGCAGCTCCAACACAAAGCAAAGCAAGCACCGCCCACTTAAGCCCACTTTCATACCTCATCAACAACTCCTCATTCTCTCCAAAATAATATCCAAGTGCAGCCAGCACCGAAACCCAAAAGCCCGCACCTAAAGCTGTATAAAATGTAAAAGCAGCAAAGTTCATCTTACTAAATCCAGCAGGGAGAGAGATCAACTGCCTAATTGCAGGAATCAAACGTCCAACAAAAGTGGTAATTCCTCCATACTTCAAAAAGTGCTCCTCCGCTCGTTCAACCTTAGCCTTACTCAACAATAAATACTTAGCAAATTTATGACTCACTAAATCAAAAACAATAACTCTTCCCAAAGATCGTGCCAAGAAATAATTAATCCAAGCTCCAACCAAACTTCCAGCAACCCCACTCAAAACAACAAAATAAATATTCATCTCTCCCTTCGAGGCTAAATATGCAGCGGGAGGGATAACAACTTCGGAAGGAAAGGGGATAAATGAGCTCTCAACAGACATCAACAAGAAAACCCCCCAATATCCCATGTCGGCTGTAATCCCCAGTAAGAAGTCAATCAATGCGCTCATAAAAGGTTTTAAATGGTGCCCAGAGAGGGGATCGAACCCTCACGATATTGCTATCACGGGATTTTGAATCCCGCGCGTCTACCAGTTCCGCCATCTGGGCATATCATAGTACGAAAAGTAAATTAACAAACTTGCTTTGAAAAGTAAAAACAAATCGCTATATTGATCACATGTTTTGTGATGAATTAAGAATAAAATTAGTTGCGGGAAAAGGTGGAGACGGCTGCGCAAGCTTTAGACGTGAGAAATTTGTGCCTAAAGGAGGACCAGATGGAGGTGATGGAGGTAATGGAGGACATATCATTTTAGAGGTAGACGAAAACATTAATACACTTGGACATCTTACAAACGGAAAAGTTTACAAGGCGCCTCTTGGAGAACCAGGAAAAGGGAAAAACATGCATGGCAAAAATGCTGAGTGCCTAATAATAAAAATTCCACCAGGAACTATTGTGTTTAATGGAGACAAATCAGAAATGCTGGGGGATTTAGAAAAAACCGGAACAAGGCTAACAATTGCAAAGGGTGGAAAAGGAGGAATGGGAAATGCAAGATTTGTATCATCAACACACCAAGTTCCCAGATTTGCGGAAACGGGGGAGCCCGGAGAAAACCTTGCCATAACACTAGAACTCAAACTTGTTGCAGACGTAGGCCTCATCGGGCTCCCCTCTGCAGGAAAATCAACACTGATCTCCGTTATTAGCAATGCAAAACCCAAAATTGCCGCATATCATTTCACAACACTTACACCAAATCTTGGGGTAGTTAACATGAGTAAATTTGGCGGAAGCAAAAGCGAATCCTTCGTAGTCGCAGATATTCCAGGACTAATAGAAGGAGCAAGCACAGGAAAAGGACTCGGACATCAATTTCTAAAACACATAACTAGAACAAAACTGCTGGTACATATCATAGACACATCCCTAGATGACGTAGCTGGGCAATTCAAAACAATCAATCAAGAGCTCAAGAACTTTTCAAAGGAACTAGCGGAATGCCCACAAATAGTAGTTTTAAACAAACTCGACATACTTTCAGAAGAACAAACCGCAGAGAAACTAAAAGAAATCAAAAAAGCACAACGAAAATTCAAAGTTTTCCCAATTTCAGCCATAACACACGAAGGCCTTAAGCCTCTACTTTACGAGATACTACAAAGACTACAAGAGATAAGAAAAGATGAAATTGCTAGGCCAAAACTGAAAGAAAGGCCAATTCTTCGACCACACCTAAACACAGTTCCATTTAGAATTGATAAAGTCGAAAGGAACGGATTACAAAAAATATTTTATGTATCAGGACAAAGAATTGATCAAATAGCAGTAATGACAGACACATCGAACCAAGAAGGACTCGAAAGAATATATCGACAAATTGAAATTATTGGCATCAGAAAAGCAGTTCAGAAGAAAAAAGCAACATTTGGTGATATAATTTGCATCAAAGGAAAACATATTCCATATAGAAAATGAAACTAATCGTTGGACTTGGAAATATAGGCGACAAATACACAACAACACGCCACAATTGTGGATTCATTCTTTTAGACAACCTTGTACAAAAACTTGAAGAAGAGGGGCAACAAATTAAGTGGAAGGAAGAATCAAAACTCAAATCCTTCACAGCAAAAGCACAAATTAAAGGAAAAGAAGTACTCCTAGCAAAACCAACCACCCTTATGAATCTATCTGGGCTGGCAGTGTCACAACTTATTAATTTCTACAAAATCCCACAAGAAGACCTAGTTGTAATCTATGATGACATCGATCTACCGCTTGGATCAATTAGAATTAGACAAGAAGGATCAGGAGGAACCCACAATGGTATGAAATCAGTAATACAGGAACTAGGACATAATGAGTTTGTTCGAATAAGAATTGGGATAGAAAGCCGTGGAGAAACAGCCCCAGCACACCAAGACATCTCAAGTTTTGTACTATCAAATTTTACAGAACACGAAATTCCACCTCTTCGAGATGCCGTTATAGAGTCAATAAAAGAACTAGAAGATCTAATTTAGCAAAATCATCTTGACCTTCAGGCCATTTTTCCATAAATTGTCGTAGCACTTAAAGAAAAACCATGATTGCAATAATAGAAACAGGAGGAAAACAGTATAAAGTTGAGAAAGGAACAATTCTCGACATTGAACGCATAGAAGGAAAAGAGGGAGAAGCAGTTACATTTGATAATGTTCTACTAACAAGCGACAAAGAAACAAAAGTAGGAACTCCAACTGTAGACAAAGCAAAAGTATCAGGAAAGATTGTTTCACACTTTAGAGGTGAAAAGATCGTTGTCTTCAAAATGAAGGCAAAAAAGAGATACCAAAAAACTCAAGGACACAGACAAGAGCTTACAAAAATAGAAATTACTGATATTAAAGGCTAAAGCTCTTTAATAACAGCATCTAAATCAGAGGGGAGCGGAGAGCTCACCTCTATTTTTTTACCTGTCATTCCATCAAAGGCAAGACTGAACGCATGTAAAAAGTGTCTTTCTAGTCCGTAATTCAACTTAAACATCTTATTAAAACTTGTAATTCCATATGCTTTATCTCCTACTACAGGATGACCAAGCGCACTAAAATGCACACGAATTTGATGAGTTCGACCAGTTTTAATATCAACCTCAACCAAACTAACAAATCCTTTATTTGCAATTTCAAATTCTTTCAAAACCTTGTACTCCGAAATTGCCTTCTTTCCAGTTTCATCAGCAGAAAGACTCATCTTTTTTCTGTTCACCAAACTTCTTGAAATAGGGGAGTCGATAATACCTTCTGGGAATTCAAGTTTTCCTTTTACTAAAGCAAGATATTTTTTCTTAACCTTCCTATTCTTAAATAAAGAAACCAAATAATCATAAGCTTTTGGTGTTCTAGCAACAGCCAAGACTCCAGAAGTATCCTTGTCTAATCTATGAACAATACCGGGGCGGTGAGGCTCTCCAGTCCCACTAGCTACCATTCCTTTTAAACAATCAACCAAAGTAGCACCGCCCCCCCCCGACTCACTAGGGTGTACCACGAGTCCTACTGGCTTATTTATAACTAAAATATCCGCCGACTTATACAAAATCTCAAGAGGAGGCACATCCTTCGCCAACAACTCTTTTACCTTAACCTCCCTAACACTTACCTCATCACCCTCACAAACAGTATAAGAGGCCCTCAAAAGCTCATCGTTAACCAAAACCAAACCTGCCTTTATAAAAGATTGAACAACAGAACGAGAAACACCCCCAATTGCACCAGTCAAAAACTGATCCAATCGAACGCCACCACTTTTTACAACGTATTTTTTCATCAATTTGAATTAAATCCACTGAAGTTTATATCAAAAATCATCTTATGCATATCCGAAACAGTCTTACTCTGAATTACAACTCCAAACTCCGCGCCCTCATCCAAATGCAAAATTGCAACCTTTCCATCATAAATATTCATCTGGTTCTCAAAAATATCCCAAATAGAAGAATCCTTAACAAACTTTACACGAGTTAAATCACTCTTAAGATCATAGTTATCTTCAAAAAACGCCCGGACCTCTTTGGTGTCGGGCGTTAATGCTTTAAGTGGAAGCTTCATATCAATCGTTCTGCGATTCTTAAATTCCAGCAGAAACTCCTTCATTCCCGGCTTCTTAAGCCATTTATGCAAAGCCATATAAGACCTAAATTCACCATTATAATTCAAAGCATCATACATTAGATGACGCACCCCCTCCATTCCCTCATGATGCGTAACAATAGGCTTTTCCAATGGCAAATCCTCATTCATACACCTAATCCGCGGAATAGCGGCAAGCAATTGAGATCGATAATAATCATATGTTTTACTCTGTCGATCCAAATATCCAACAATACTATTCGGATCATTCGCCACAAAATACTTCATCGAACCATTGTTATAAAAAGAAACAATCCCTTTCTTGAGAAGGGATTGTATAGTGGAATAAGTTGTTGACCTGTTAATGTTGAGCCTCTTAGAGATGGTGCTTACCGGCTGAGGGCCCAATCTCAGCAGCTCCAGATAAATAGTTGACTCTTTGATGCTAAAGCCAATCTGACTGAGTTTTTCCTTGAGGATATTTTCCATTAAATAAAAATATTGAAAGGAAAGCAAGAATATAGCGTATTTTCTAAATTTGTCAAGCATTACGTCTCATTTGTTTTGATGTCAAGTCGTCAACAATCCCAAAATTTGCCTTTTCGCTGAGGCTTTGCTAATTTACAAAAGATAAAAAATAACATAAAAATATGGATATAAATACATTGTTAAATCGAGGAACTGTTGATGTAATTGTAAGGGAAGAACTAGAGAAAAAGCTGAATAGTGGGAAAAAATTACGAGTTAAATTAGGAATAGATCCTTCTGGAGCCGATCTACATCTAGGACACATGGTAGTTGTAAAAAAACTCCGCGAATTCCAACAGGCAGGACATCACATCATGCTCCTTTTCGGTAATTTCACAGGCCAAATAGGGGATCCAACCGACAAACTAAACGCACGCAAACCAAAGACTAAAGAGGAGCTAGAGGCCAATGCAAAAAAATACATCGAACAAGTTTCAAAAATCCTTGATACCGACAATGTTGAAGTAATGTGGAACGCAGACTGGCTTGGGAAACTCTCCTTTGCCGATGTTGTAAAACTCGCACAAAGCTTCACAGTTCATCAAATGCTGGAACGCGACATGTACCAAGATCGAATCAAAAAAAACAATCCTATCTACATGCACGAATTCCTATATCCACTTATGCAGGGATACGATTCTGTGGCAATGAAAGCCGATCTCGAACTTGGAGGAACTGACCAAACTTTCAACCTACTGGCTGGAAGAACAATTCAAAAAGCATACGGACAAGAGCCACAAAATGTCCTCACAGTACCACTACTTATAGGAACAGACGGGAAAGACAAGATGGGAAAGAGCCTCGACAACTACATCGGAGTTAACGAATCACCTAAAGATATGTATGGAAAAACCATGTCCATCACAGATGAATTAATAATCCCATACTTTGAACTAACAACAAACCTCCCACTCGAAGAAATCAACGAAATCAAGAAAGAACTTGAGGGAGGAGAAAATCCAAAAAACCTAAAAATGAGACTAGCTCGAGAAATAGTAACTCTCTACCACAACAAAGAGTCCGCAGAACAAGCTGAAAGCGAATTTAACGAAGTTTTCGCTAATAAAGGGCTTCCGACAGACATCGAGGTAATCGAACTCCCAAATGACAAATACAACATCATCGAACTAATTTCAGCAACTAGATTAAGCGAATCAACTAGCGAAACAAGAAGAAATATTCAAGGTGGGGGAGTAAGAGTAGACAACGAAAAGATCGAATCAATCGATGCAGAAATAGACATCACTGAAGAAAAATTAATTCAAGTTGGTAAACGCAAATTCATCAAAGTAATTAAGAAATGAGGAATCAATCCTTATCTGGGCTCCTAAGAACCACAGAAAAACACCTCTCACTCCTTCATTCAGTCGGCGTAAAAACCGTTAAAGATTTCCTATTGTACTTTCCTCGAACCTACAACGATACTAGTCAATACACTCGCATCGCAGAGCTTACAACAAACGAGGTCCACACAATCAAAGGAAAACTCACAAGCCTATTCAGTATAAGCACAAAATACGGCAAAAAGATAATCCGTGGAGTCCTCGAAGACGAAACTGGAACAATCGAGGTTGTGTGGTTCAATCAGCCACACCTTGTAAGAATGCTTCCCCGAAATAAGGAAATAATACTTACAGGAAAAGCAAAATTCGCGATGGGGAAGTTGTCTCTCCAAAGTCCTTCATATGAGGTAATAAAAAAATACGAGGAACAAATTCACAGTGGTAGAATCGTGCCTACCTATCACGAAACTGAGGGATTAAATTCAAAATGGATTAGAGAAAAACTAAAACCCATCATCGACAACTGGCTCGAACTTTTTGAAGAATACATGCCGGAAGAAATCCTCACCGAGCACGATTTTGTAGACTATCGCACAGCAATTAAAAATGTTCACTTTCCAGAAAATGAGAGCATGTTAGCAGAAGCACGAGACCGCCTAGCATTTGATGAACTTTTCCTTCTTCAATTAAAAGTACTACAAAAAAAATGGCACTGGCAACAAATCTCTGATAAAGATGCGAAAAAAATACCAATTGCCACAGAGGACATTCAAAAATGCAAAGACACTCTCTCCTTCAAACTCACAAATGCACAAGAAAGAGTGCTAAACGAAATCCTTGAAGACATGCAAAAACCATTTCCAATGAGCCGCCTAATTCAAGGAGATGTGGGATCTGGAAAAACAATTGTAGCCGCCTTAGCAGCCCTTAACACAGTGAAAAACGGCTACCAAGTCGCGATAATGGCACCTACTGAAATCCTTGCAAAACAACACTATCAAACATTCATCAAAACGCTTCAGCCACTAGGACTTAATATTCAATTCATTGCTGGAAGCACACCCACCAAACAAAAAGAAGATGTAATTAGACAAATGAAAACCGGAACCGTAGACATAGTAATCGGAACACACGCACTTATTCAGGACAAAATAGGATTCAAAAAACTAGGACTCGCAATCATCGACGAACAACACAGATTCGGAGTAAAACAACGAGAAACACTAAAAAGTTTCGGCTCCCCACATCTTTTATCAATGACCGCAACACCAATTCCTCGAACCCTAGCAATCACAATCTACGGAGATCAAGACCTCAGCATCATCGACGAAATGCCACCAGGCCGCCAAGAAATCACTACAAAACTTGTTCCGGAAAACAAGCGAACAGATGCAAATAGATGGATCGAGGACCAGGTAAAGAAGGGGAGACAGGCATTCATAATCTGCCCACTAATCGACGAATCCGACACAATAGAGGTCAAATCCGTACTTCAAGAATTCGCACATCTATCCGAAAACATATTTCCAGAGCTAAACTTAACATTCCTTCATGGAAAACTAGCCCAAGAAGACAAAGACCAGATAATGAAAGATTTTAAAGACAACAAAATTAATATACTCGTCTCAACATCAGTAATTGAGGTAGGAATAGACGTACCAAATGCCACAATAATGCTTATAGAAGGCGCTGAACGTTTTGGACTTTCACAACTTCACCAATTCAGGGGCCGCGTCGGCAGGGGAGAGCACAAGTCATATTGCTTCCTATTCACAAACACCCTTTCAGAAGAAGGACGGACAAGAATGAAAGCGATGGAAACGCACACCGACGGCTTCAAACTCTCAGAAATCGACCTCGAACTCCGCGGACCCGGAGAAGTATACGGCCTCAGACAAAGCGGAATCCCAGACCTAAAAATGGCCTCTCTCACCGACAGTAAAATGGTAGAAAAAGCCCGCAAAGCAGCACAACAAATAATTGCCAAAGACCCGCTCCTCAAATCCCACGACCTTTTAGCGGCAAAAATCGCAGAAGCCTCAAAAATCTACATAAACGATTAAAAACGACTGAGAAAACTTGACACTAATATGTCAAATCGTCTAAAGTAAGCCCCACTAAAAATTTCTCATGAAAAACTTTAACTTTGGATTACTTATTGGATTACTTGTTGGAATTGTATTAACAGCAGGAGTATATGAAGTCACACAAAATGCAATCGACACAACAGTATTATCACCATACGTAACAGTAGACGAAATGACAGCAGACATCACTTCAGAATAAAAATTCACAGAAAGAAGACGGCCCTAAAGTCGTCTTTTTTCATAAAACGCCTTAAATCGAAAGAATGGAGTAATGCGCAGCCCGTAGCCATTTCTAGCGCCTTGCCAGGAACAATCCATCACAAAACCAAGAATTCAAGAAAATCAACCTACTGGACAAACATATTCAAACTCTAAGAAATAAAATTTTAAAATATTTTTATAATTTTATATTTCCAAGATTGAGAAGTATCCAACCATACTCCTTCACCCTTCTCCACAAGTGGAATACTTCGCACAAGATACATTGTGCAAACTAAGACTTCGGTATATCTAAACATCCCCTGCTAAAAGCTTTTTGGCAAAGTAACTCCCCTGTTCATCATCTCGGATTTCATGTAGAAGGTTATTAACTAAATCCTCTAACTGTAAGTGACTCTGTTGAGATAAATACTGAATAAACTTATCAACTATCTGTAGTTTCTCGTCACTAAGCTTAAATCCCCTGTCCTCTGCAGATCCAAGCAACCTCTTCATTACAGTCAACAACCTCTCATCATCAAGGTAAGTGTCTGCCTCAAGCGGAAAACGAGCCTTTACCTTGTCTGTAAAAAGACCATCAACGTGCACCCTGTCAAGAACGGGGGGCACATCACTACCAGATTTCACTCTTATCTCTCCCCCATTAATACTCGGATCCTTTATAGCAAAAGAAATTTTCCCAGTGTCTTCATTCACTATAATGTACATTTCTGTTTGTCTCATATCCCCAAAATTAACTTCAATTCTGCCAGAATCTGAGACATCATCTAGATCGAAGCCAAAAGCACTAATTTCAATAGTAGAAGCCTTAATCTCATCCTTTTTTGTAACAATTTTTTCATTCTTTTCAAGAGTAGGAGGGCTTGGATCAGCTAGAACATCAACAATAGACTCATCTCGTACAAGTTCCTTTTCATAATCTTCAAACATTGCGATTAATTCCTCATCCCCAGACTCTTGAACCGCCTCCTTGGTAACCACATTACGAGCCTCCAGGTATTCCCCAACAGTATGATATTCACCCTTTATATATTTCTCATCTAGTTCATGGTATTTTTCATCAATCTCATGACGCTTTTCATCTTTTATACCCAAATAAGCACGACGAGTAAATATTCTCTGCTTTTCAATTAACCTTATGTCCCCAAAATTAGAAAGAAGTGACTCCTCGGACATTGGAGTAGCGTCAGCCTTAGCTAAATGATAATTAATACGAATCAAGATCTTTTTTAACAGGGCATTTTTAAGATCAGTCTCCCTAGAGTTAAAGTTCAATTCCAACACCCTAAGGTCAGTAAAATCCTTGTCCAACTCCGTATCACCCAGCAACGCGGTCTGAAGCTCAGAATTATCCCTACTATTTTTGAGTGCAAGAATAACACTAATAAAATCCTCCTTCCTAAACGCAGTTTCCTCCGGATTTGAACGCCCTTCAACACCAACCAATTCCTTATGAGTCCCCTCCTCAAAATCCCTTCTATTATTCACAAGTCTGCTTTCTACAAGCATTTTAGCACCATTTTTAACAGATCTTTTGACAGGCAAAACTTCGGATTCTTTTGCAATCTCAACATTAGGTTCTTCTTCTCTATTTGGGACATCTAAATTAGACATAATAAATAATTATCACACTATTATAGCATAATTAAAGGATTTCTTCCACTACAAAGCCTTTACCATATAGGTACCTACGAGCTTATAACCATGCTTTTTGTAGTACTCACGAGTCCCAATTCCACTAATTACAGAAAGTTTTTTGTATCCATTTTCTTTAGCGATTTTTTCAGCCTCAGCAAGCAATTTACCACCCCACCCAATATGTTGTTTCTGGGAGGTCCCCTTCTTTCCAACTGCAACCTGTTTTCCGTATACATGAACCTCACGAACAATGGCAGAATCAGACAGTCGCAATCTGAGCAATGCCACAAGATTGTTTTTTGCCAAGTCCTCGAAGGAAAGAAACACCTCTCTTCCCCCACTAGCATCATATTTTCGCACCACAAGTTCAGCCTTCCCTACTTTATCACCTCCAATTTCCCGAGAACGAATATCCATAACATCAAAACCCTCGTCCTTAAGCCTTTTTTCAAGAATTTGCCTAATATTTGACGCTTTAAATCCAGACTCCACATCACCACTTGGAATATCCCTAGCAATTCGATCAACTCGACACCAGTATGGCACACTCTTCAACTGCTCATATAAGACATTCTCAAGGGTTTTGTCAGAGTAAGGCTTATATTCGCCTTTTCTATACATAAACGATAAGGCGGTACGCGGGATGACCACACATGGGTAAATTTTAAGATAATCAGGCTGATAAGCGCTATCTATGAACAATGCATTAATTTCCTTCTTGTCAGATGCAGCAGTTGAACCAGGCAAATTGGGCATCATGTGATAACCAATCTTAAATCCAGCATCTTTCAAAAGACGAGTCGCATCCTTCACGCTTTGAAGATCATGCCCTCGCTTTGTAAGCATCTGAATCTCCTCCGAAGTTGTCTGAACACCCATTTCCACCTTTGTAACTCCGAGTTCGCGAAGCCAAAGAACCTCACGCGCAGTAATCTGATCAGGGCGAGTCTCAATATTTGTACCAATACATCGCACTTTTCCAGTTTCATTCTCCTTAACAACTTGATCCCAAGATTTTTTTGCATAAAGAGGGGGGATGATAACCGTATTTACAGTATCAGTCCCATAAGAACTCTCAACATCCTGAGTAACAGTAACATTGGCAATATTATCATGTTTTTTATTCGCTAACTGCTCAGTAAATTCATTCATCGCAAGAAGACACTGCTTTGTAAACCATCTCTGATATCGACGCGGATAAGCGCTAAAAGTTCCTCCAATAATTCGGAGCTCAACCTTTGAGACCTCGTGACCGGTCATGTATAGGGCCTTGAGCCGGACAAAAACCTGAGAATACGGATTAAACCTCTGGCGAAAGGCCCTCTGCGCCGCAGGCTGAGAAGGCAAATAACTCTTAGGCATCCGCACATCCGTTGGACAATACACACATCTCCCAGGACATGGCCAAGGCTTAGTTAAAACTGTAACTGGCGCAACACCACTCATCGTCCTCACTCCCCTCTTACGAATTAAAGAAAGTAACTGCTCATCTGCCTTAATTTTCCCCTCCTCCACTAAGTCATTATAAGCCTTAATAAAATATAAATTATGAAAAATTACCGCTTTATTCTCCTTAACAATGCCATTTCTAAATCTTTCAAAATCACTCCTCTTCACCAAACCAGCCTTCGATGCACGAAGAATTATCTCCCTCGCCAACTCCTGATTATCAGATAAATCTATCTTTGAGAAATCCATATGGTAAAATCATTGCATGAATGAAAATACAGCAAAGAAACTGCTCAAGAAAGTACAAAAAGGATACAACTCGATCGCTGATGATTTTGACCAAACCAGAAAAATGAAATGGCCAGAATTCGAAATCTTCCTTCCATACATAAAAAAAGATGGAAAACTCAGTGACATTGGATGTGGGAACGGACGACTTTTAGCTTATTTAAAGGAAAAAAGAAAATTTGAATACACCGGAATCGATAACAGTTCTTCCCTACTAGAACACGCAAAAAAACAACACAAAGAGGCAAATTTTATGATTGGAGATATGCTTAGCCTTCCAATTAAAGATGAAGCTTTTGATACGACTGTGTCTATTGCGGCCCTTCACCATATTCCTTCAAAGAAATTGAGAGAAAAAGCAGTGAAGGAACTTGGCCGCATCACAAAAAAAAACGGCACCCTAATTATAACCTGCTGGAACCTATTCCAACCAAAATACAAAAAGTACATTTGGAAATCGCGAATTAAATCGATATTATCCCTTGGCAAGTACGACATGAGGGACACATTCATTCCTTGGGCAAAAAGTGGCACAAATCGATACTACTATGCATTCAAAGAATCAGAACTCGAAGACCTCCTTACAAAAAAGCACTTAGAAATTATAAAGAAACAAACTGGAAGAAACTTCCTATTCATATGCAAGAAAGTATAAAAATACTAAAAGTTAGATTCGATAAAACCACACTGAAAGAAGCTACAAACAAAGCAATTTCGTGGGCACAGGAAAAGAAGCGAAGACTAATAACAACTCCAAATCCCGAGATAGTTCTTGCAGCACAGGACAATAGAAAATTCCTTCGAACACTCAATCAATCAGACCTAAATATCGCTGACGGAACAGGAATAGTATGGGCCTCAAAATTCCTACACTGCACAGAAAAATCTGGATACATAATGAAAAGAACTAAATTCCTATTCACCCTTTTGCAAGTATGCTTCTTCCCAAAACGAATAAGAACCGTCCTTCCCCATCGTGTTACCGGAGCAGACCTAACAGTGGAAATCTGCAAAGAAGCCTCAAGAAAAAACATCAAAATATTCATGCTTGGAGCACGTGAAGGAGTGGCAGAAATCGCTAAAGAAAAACTCCTCAAAAAATTTCCAAGACTAAAAATAGTAGGAACATATGCAGGAACTCCAAAAAAGAGAGAAGAAAAAGAGATAATAAACCGTATAAACAAGGCGGCCCCACACATCTTATTCGTAGCATACGGTGCTCCCGCCCAAGAAATGTGGATAATGAGGAACTACAAAAAACTAAGAACCGTAAAAGTTGCTATAGGCGTCGGAGGAACCTTCAACTTCCTAGCAGGAAAACTAAAAAGAGCACCCCGCTGGATGCAACACCTCGGCCTCGAATGGCTATACCGCCTAATCCAACAACCCCGTCGCATAAAAAGAATCCTCAACGCAACGGTTGTATTCCCACTAAAAGTACTAAAACACAGCTAAGTTCTGCGAGATCCCTACTTCTTCTTCGCCTTACTAGCCTTTGTCCTTTTCTCAACAAGAGTCTCAATATAAGGACGAGCTTGCTCTACAAGATAATCCAATGCTCGAAGCGGTTGAACTACGGTATTTCGCACACGAGTTACAATTTCCTCAACATCCTCCATCACACGTGAAACATCTCGAAGAATCAGCACTGCATAGAAAATCAAAAAGCAGAGAAAGATCACAAGAACAATAAATCCAATTGCCAACGACATATTTAGAACGTCTCCAGAGGTATCAAACATAATAATGAGGTTATTTGTACTAAAATAATACTACTTAAATAAGTTTTCGCAAAATTTCATTTACCATCGCAGGAGCAGCAGCTCCTTTCGATTCCTTCATAACCTGTCCCACCAAAAATCCAATCGCCTTATCCTTCCCAGCTCTAACATCCTCAACTGGACCCGGATTCGCCTCAATCACACTCTTACAAATCTCTTCAATTGCACCTGTGTCAGTGACCTGTTTAAGCCCTTTTTCCTCAATAATACTTGCTGGACTCTTTCCAGTTGCATACATCTCTTCAAAAACCTCTCCCTTCGCAACATTATTAGAAATCACTCCGTCATTTATAAACTTCACAAGCTCCCCCATCATTTCTGCACTCACTTTCTGATCTGCAACAGTGATAAGTTCCTCATTTAAATGTTTCATCAAAATTGTAGTAATAAAAGAAACAGATTTTTTTGCATCACCACTAACCTCAACAGTCTTTTCAAAATAACCTGCCAAAAGAGGATCCTCAGCCAAAATTCGCGCATCATCTTCAGCCAAACCAAGCTCAGATATATAACGAGCCTTCTTAACTCCCGGCATCTCAGGAATTTCAGAGCGATATTTTTCTACAACATCTTTATCAAGCCTAAGTGGCGGAATATCCGGTTCAGGAAAATAACGATAATCATCACTTTCCTCCTTATTTCTCATGAAATATGTCTCTTGTTTCTCATCATTCCACCCTACTGTAGTCGCACCTTCCTGCGGGCCACCTCTCTCATTCCATTTTTCAATCTGATCTGCAATTTCATACTCAATCGCACTCTCAAGAGCCCTAAATGAATTCAAGTTCTTAACCTCAGCACGAGGATACAATTTGTCTTCACCTTTTGGACGAATCGAAACACTGGCATCAAACCTCATCATTCCTTTTTCCATATCTGCATCACTACTTCCAACATATCTAACAATTTTCTGTACCTCACGAGCATAAGCGCCCGCCTCCTCCGCACTTCGCATATCAGGCTCAGAAACAATCTCCATTAATGGTGTTCCCGCACGATTAAAATCCACAAGAGAACCATTTCGAACATGTGTTAACTTCCCCGCATCATCCTCAAGATGAAGTCGAGTAATCCCAACACGCTTGCGATCTCCATTCACATCAATATCGATAAAACCATTAATAGACAACGGCTCATCAAACTGCGAAATCTGAAAACCCTTTGGATTATCAGGATAAAAATAATTTTTCCTATCAAACTTACAAAACTCAGGAATCTCACAATTCAAAGCCAAAGCAGCCTTGGTCCCCTTCTCCACAGCCCTTTCATTCACAACAGGAAGCTGACCCGGATACCCCATACAAATAGGACAAGTATTGATATTAGGTTCAGAGCCAAAAGAATCATTATCACACGCACAAAACATCTTCGTCTTCGTCGACATCTGTGCATGAATCTCCAACCCAATTACTGCTTCAAATTCCATGAAATAAGATTAACTGGGGGCATTTTACTGATTTTCAGAAGGTCTAACAAGACAAGATAAATGCTCACTCCATAAAAGATTAAGTTTTTATGAATAGAAATGTCTTCCTTAGTGGCACGAGAGGATTTTTGGCCGTCCTAGGACGGCCATCTTAAACACCAAGCCATCGAATATTTGCTGTCTTTTTGCTGTATATTCTTCGACAAAATCGAATCAAACACCAACCTCCCCCATTTCAGCCAATAATCGGACTGCATCAGTATACATTTGGTCATAAAGATCCCTTTTTGTTGAGTAATACTGATTATGAGGAAGATTAAGATGCCCCTCAGTAGAATCACTCAACCTCTTTAACCAAAGATCACGAGTTTCACGAGCAGCGAAAACATACACAGCACGTGCCTGATCAGAAGGCAACCGAGCAAGCATTTCATCCATCACCTCAAACCCCCATGGGACCTGGTATATCCCCTCAGAACCTTCCGCCTCAACCCCCTTCAATCCAACTTCAACAACATACCTCCTTTTCAGTCCATCAAATTTCACTCCAAACACCAAGCACCTACCAAAAGGATCATCAGTAAGCACCCTCCTAACATCTTCTCTTCCCGTCATAGGAAATAAATGAGCCTGCAAAGCCCTCATCACCTGCGCCCGAAAAAAATCAATTTCCTCAGGGGTCTTTTCAATTGCCCCATCGTCATCATCCCTTCCTAATCGTTCCATAATATTAATAGTTACAAAATTAAATCATCAGCACCCCCAGAATAAGTATCTACAAATTCTGGGATTCCACTTACTGGAAAGCCACTCATATTACCCGAATCACGAATTCGCTTTAGCAGTAAATTAAAAGCACTCATATCCTCTTCCACAAACAGGTGCAGTGCCTGACTTAAATGATCATCAGTGAGCCCATTAGTTAGAAGCAAGTCATCTCCACCAGAATTCAAAAAAGCAATAATTGTATCTTCTAAGAAAACTGATGTCGAAATAAAACGCTCAAACACACCAAGTGAAGACCAAATAAATTTTGAACTAGACAAGAGTTCCTCCCCAATTGCCATAACAACTCCAGGATGTTTTAGCCAAAATTTAACCAAAAAATTAAGCCTATCAGGAATCAATTTTGAAAGCCCTCTCTCTATTAGCATCTTCGCAAAAAAAGCCGAAACAACATCAGCGCTAAAGTTTGAAAATACCTTAAGTTGCTGGGCAGAAAACATCCTAAAACCAACATCATCAATTGAAGTAAAATACTTTTCTAAATTATTATAAGAACGATCCTGCCCATTAAAAAAAACCTTAATTTTTTCTGCAGTTATAGTTCCATCAAATAAACCTTGATGCCCCAGAACTTTAATCATACCCTTACACTTCTCTAAACAGTTAACTGCTATTTTATTATCATTTCTTCCGATTGCATCAGAGAAAATTTTAAAAACAATTTTAAGAACTTCTGGATCAAAATTTTCACCTACTATTACATCCCCAGGGATCAGTTCTAGCATGACATCCAATGGAGAGAAACCATGGTAGTAATGGTTATATACATTAGGATCACCAAAAAACACAGAAAACTTCTCAAGAGTCATTCCAGAAGAAGCTATGTTTTCACGCCCTATATCCCGCAAAATTCCAACAACTCTTTTCCTTCCAATAATTGAAGACTTAATTGAAGAGGCAGAATTTTGAGAGATCCAATTAGTGGGATCATAAAATCTCGCATTCATTGCTAGAAGCATTTTTATTTTCTCCCCTGAAAAAGAATCACTAATTACATTCTCAAATTCATATGCCTCAAGGATACTTGGCTCATAAGAACCTCCTCCTGAATTAAAAGAAACTAGCTCATAAACAAGATCAAGAGTAGCAGGGTCTAACCCAGAAGTAATGATTTTGTTGAATCCTCCAACAGTCTTAGCAATAGGATAGGAATACTTAAAAGCCTTCCATCTCCTGTACCTAACACCCATTTGCTCAAAATTTGTTGTTGCATCTTCTAGAGTACGATTACAAGGCCCCTTCCCTACTATCTCAATTGATCCCGAGGAAATTGCATCAGTAACTATTAACCTGAAAAGATTTGAATGTTCCTCCTTTGACAAAATTTCATAGAGACTTTGTGGATATTCACATCCTTCAAGAATACCCCTCAACTCCTCATCCTCCGCGAGAGAACTTTTCGCATAAGCGATCAATGCAGGAAAAACACGTTTATTATCTGTAATTATCTCATCCCCCACCCTGATCTGCCCATCTGAAACATCTTCTGATCTATCAGAAACCATTTTCAACGAATAGCGTTCAAGCGCCTGGTTTGCCTCAACCAAAAGAGGACTTTCTCCAAGATGATCAATCCATAGAACTATCGTTTCGTGAATTCTTGCAGGTGGCCAGTCCAAAACAAATCCACCATCAGCAAAGACACAAAGAAGAATTGCACCAACTACAGGTTCGCTCACCTCCTCTCTAAGCAAATAGTCCCTAAAAGAATCCACAACTGTAGTCTCCAGGTTCTCCTCTGCCTCTTCAGGAGGAACCTCCGCTCCAGTAAGGACTGATTTCATTTGTTCTATTATTCTCAAAGTCATATGAATAAATTAATAATAATTAACCAGTTGCACGTTTCTTGTGATCATCAAAATCCGCAACATTCAAGTCTAGATCTCTCAAAATACCCTCGATATCTATCGCACTACCTCGATTTTGCTCAAGTAGATGAATATATGAAGCCCGACTGACAGGATCCTTAAGGACCTTATCCGCCTCAATAACTAATCTCATCAAACGATTGTATTTTTCATATAGCTCATCAGCCTTTCTATCAGAGTGATACTTCAAAGCAGCAGCTCTGAAAGCCGCCTTAACATCATCAACAGAAGAATCCTCAGAAAGACCTAGGACCGAAAAGAAATTACACAAATACTCACTCCCCGTTGAAACCTTGTAGATCCAATCGGAAGGAATATCAACAGCTGACTCAGCCTCATCCTCCTCCTCACCAACACTCTCTCCAACTTGCTCAGAAATAAGCTGATCCTGCAGCTCCTTTAAAGCAATAAACTGACCCCTTATTGTTACAATTTTTTCATGAAGCCCAATAGTAGGAATTCCTACACACTTAGCCTGTTCCGATAAAAGAGCAGAATAATGCAAAACTGCAGAACGATAAGAAGATATTTGTCCAAGTATTTTAGGATTAAGCTGATCACTAAGCTGAATACACTCCGCAAACACACCCTCGATATGAGAAAAAGTAAGATAAGCAGAAAGAACAGTTCCAGCTTGAATATCAGTAATTTCAGAAACCGCAGTATTCAAGGATTCAATCAATCTAGCCGCATCATCAAAAACGCGATTTTTTAATAACAAAACATCATCTCCTAAATGCTCAGTAGAATGAATAGTGGCCTGCATTTCAGAAAGAGCATGAGACAACTGTTCAATTTGTTCATCTTTAGTAGCAAGCTGTTCCTGAAGCGTATGAATTTCCAAATTCAATTTATCAATTTCCGCAGAAGAATCATTTTGGGAATTAGCATCATCAACAGAGGGCGTATCCGTGTCAGCTGCGGCGTCACTATCAGGAGAAATCCTTTCATCGGGCTTTGCATTCCTTAGTTTCTTCAATTTCACTAACAATTCATCCCGCTCAGCCTTAAGCTCAAAATACTTATTATAAAAAGCCCTAAGTACTGCCTCATTATCATCCTTTTTCCACAAGCCTCTCAGCCTATCGATTATTCCAAAAAGCCAATTTAGAACGAAAGGCCTTTTCTTTAAATCTTCTTCCTGAAGCTCATCCTTAATTTCAGATACTACTCCTGCTCTTTTCATATTATGTTGTTAATTGACCCATAGAAAAACCACGTGAAGCCCCCAAAGCAGGTCTTCGAACTCTCCCCGAATTTAATTCCCCAACCAGTCCAGCCACCAATGCCTTAAAAGTAGTGTGAGCTCGAGTAGAGGCAACTTCCGGAGAATCAGAAGATTTTGAAGCCGCTTTATTGGCACTCTCCAATAATTCAACCAATTGAGTTACAAGCGCCTTCAGTATTTCAGGATTGGTATAATCCATCTCCGACATATCAATAAAAACTCCTCTCTTAAAACCAGTCTCAGAATTTGCAAGCCCTTGAAGAGCAGCCATATCTGACTCAGAAGAACAACAGGAAGGTACATAGCATATAACCATAACAGCATCATTTTCATTCAGGGAATGAACCGCCTCATGCAAACCTTCTTGACCAGGAGAAGCATCATGAAAAGTGATGAAAAAGTTTTGTCTCAAAGGGTCCAAGTTCTCTCTCACAAGAAGCTGTAAAAATTTATTAAAAGTGGAATTCCAAGTACAAGTTCCATGGTTTTCGCTATCCAAAATATCCGTAGACTTAGAAACCCCAACAAGATCACCGCCACCAAAAATCCCCATAGAAACAGTCGACATAGGATGACGAGTAGGAATCTCCTGAGACAAGGCCTTTGAAACCTGAGAAAGCCCTGCCACCAAATTCGCAGATGAAGCAGAATAATCCGTTCCTACAACCACACTAAATCGACCGGATTCCAACCTCTCGCACTGCGTTGCAAGCGCTAACTCAGAGTTCCCCCTAACAGCTGCAAGAGCAGCCTCTGTCTCGGCATCCAACTTAACTGGCTTCCCTGATTGCGCGACTCTCGATAAAGCCGATTTTTCCAAAGGAGCCTTTCTAACCAATCCAATTTTCCCACCTAGTGGGATCAGTGTTCTTCCTAATGTTTCCATAAATAATAATTAAAGGAGGAAAGATATATAACAAAAAAAAACAAAGTTAAACCCTAAAACCACCAACACGTCAATAGACGGCTTAGGCAAAACAAAAATAAGGGGAAGAAACTGTCAACAAGTTTCGACAACACCCACAAAGAGCTTTAGTACAAAGAAACCCAATTGTCGAAAAGAATTGACAAGAAAGTAAAAAACAAATAACATAACATCCTTTTAAGATATATCAATGTTTAAGATCAACGATTTTTTACTAAATTTGGGGCTAAATGGGAAAGAGATAAAAGTATTCCTAGCACTACTCGAACTCGGAAATCAACCAGCAAGTATAATCGCAAAAAAAGCAGGGTTTCCAAGATCATCCACAATCTTCACGCTTGATTGTCTTGCAAAAAAAGGATTTGCAATTAAAGGGGCAAGTATTGGTCAAACAACCTACTACTCCCCTATTAATCCTACAAAAATTAAGGATTTACTAAATCACAAGCAACAAAGAATTCAAAACCAAATTACAGAATTAGATAAACTGGTCCCTGAATTTAAAAATCTTGTTAACAACTTCCTTCCACAATCAAAGATATGTTATTTCGAAGGAGTTGAAGGAGTATGCAAAATGATAGACCTAATAACTGAAATGCAAGCGTA
>FLOH01000748.1_pt1 | contig 60098 bp, 57 predicted proteins | sample 756751 | NCBI WGS metagenome assembly FLOH01 (sample SAMEA4026879, study PRJEB14308) | marine metagenome | biome: coastal water; material: water | depth 74 m
GTTGTAGTAGCGCTTGGTCAGCCTGATCCCTCCGGCACAGGGGCTCATAGCAATTCACCACCCGGTCTTTTCCCCTAACCTTTACCCGGTCTATCAGGCGCAGTAGAAATCCCTCCAAATTTTTCACCGTTTCTTCGCCGACCAGGATTCGTATGCCATAAAACTTGGTCAAGCTTTCCAAACGAGAGCCGAGATTAACCGCATCACCCAATACGGTATAGGATCGTCGATAGGCCGAGCCCATATCTCCCACATGCATCATGCCTGTGTTGATACCAATACCAACATTCACTTCGGGCAAGCCACGTTCGCGGAATTCTGCCTTCAATTGATCAACCCTGTCGAATATTGCCAGCGCCGCGCCGATCGCATTGGCACGATGATTCGCATCAGCGATTGGCGCGCCCCAGAAAGCCATCACCATATCACCCACATATTTATCGACAGTTCCATTATGCTCAAAAATAATTTCGGTAACAGGCGTAAAGAAATCGTTGAGCAAGATTTTTAATTGCGTCGCACTAAGCTGCTCAGACATAGAAGTAAAATTTCGAATATCAGAGAACAATACAGACAACTCTTTGCTCTCCCCCTCGAAGCCATAGTTATCGGGGTCTTCCAACATAGAATCAATATGCGCATAGGGCACGTATTGATCGAACATATTTTTAATTTTTTTCCTGTTGCGACTCTCACTTAAATAGCCGTAGATCAAATTCACAGTGGTCACTAAAACAATTAGCAGCAGCAATAATAGCAGGGAGAAATCCAGTTTGTAGTCTGACCATAAGCGAAAATTTACCCATATACTTAGCGTAATCAGTGACAGCGATATAAGCGCCATTGAAGCGGCGCCAAGAAAAGGAAAGGTCATGGACATTGCCAGACCCAGCACCATCATCAGAAAAAATAGAGCACCGACCTCCCAATCGGGTTTATACGGAAAATATATTTCCTTTGATAAATTAAATCCGGCAGACACAGAATTACTGGTGGTAGTTCCCGAATCTACTTCATACCTTGCAACTGAGTTCAACAAGGCATTCAACATATTGGCATGAATTTCAACGCTAGGATAAACCTGTTGCAATGGAACCGCCCGAATATCAACAAGTCCTGGCGCACTGGTTCCGACTAGTACCAGACTATTCTCCAAAGCGAATCTTTCATCCGCATTCAGTGCGTCGTTAAGCACATCGGTAGCCGATACATAAGTAAAATAATTATTATTATTTAAAGAGGAAGGTCCAACATAGGGAACATTTACCTGGCCTAAGCTATCCGTGGGTATTTCGAATGCACCCGCCCCCTTCCCAATGCGGATGCCCCTGACCACATCAAAACCCGCATATTGTTCCCAGAGCAGCTCATAGCCTGCGGCAAAGGCATAGACCCGTAGCATCTCCAATGACAGGGTCGGATATAATTGGGTTCCATAGCGAATAAGCAAAGGCACACGCCGAACAACTCCATCGGCGTCGAGTTGTTGGTTCATGACACCAGTTCCCTTGGCGGCTTCCTGCAGAATGGCTATATTTCCTGTGAAGCCCTCCATATTCAACACAGTTACACGGCTGGCAAGCTGTTCACCAATATCGATAATTGAAGGTGGCAGGTCGTTGTAGCTCGCGCTGTTTCGTTGATTAAAATTGACAGACAATACGACATCGACACCACTGCCCATGGCCTTGGCAAAGTATTGGTCGGAATTAATTTGCGGTTCAATGAGTTCCAGTGTTTCAACGAAGCTGGGTTCAAGTCCGGCAAGGTCGATAGGCGCGAGTAAGTCCCGTATGCTTCGATCGGGTTCCGGGAAGGTAATATCGAAACCAATAACCAGAGCGCCGTTGTCCCTCAATTTTTCCGTGAGTTGACCAAGCTTAATCCGATTCCATGGATATTGTCCCTCTGCCTGCAAACTACGTTCGTCCAGATCCACGATGACGATCTTGTTTTCTGCGGGTATCGCCGCCTTTGGCATAATGGCAAGCCGCTGATCGTAAACCAGGTACTCCAGACGCTGCAGAAAGCTTTCGACAATCCGCGGCGCTCCAAGCAGCAACCACAGAACGAAGACCAGGCTGAATATGCCTAAATAGATCGGAAGTCTCTTGCCTTCGGCGAGAAACCGGCTTATCGAATGCCGTAGAGAGCCCGTTTTCACGCTCGGGTAAGCCCAGTGAGCTTTAATATCATGGGGGCATTATATGCTAATGGGTGTATACATAAAATGTAACTCTAGGTAATATGTGGCGCCTTTCAATCAGCCTTTTATCAGGCAATACGCGGCCTGGACGACTAAATCGTGAAAATATTCAAGGAATTCAGTTTTGAGGCAGCCCATAGACTGCCCAATGTACCGGCGGAGCATAAATGTGCTCGCCTGCATGGGCATTCCTTCAAAGTGAGAATTTCAGTGCAGGGAGCCGTTGGACGTGACACGGGTTGGGTAATGGACTTCTCAGACATCAGCAATGCCTTCGCGCCTGTTCGGGATCAATTGGATCATTACTATCTGAATGAGATACAGGGACTGGAAAACCCAACCAGTGAAAATATTGCCCGCTGGATCTGGAACAAGCTTAAACCTGAATTGGCCGAACTTGCTGAAGTCGAGATTCGCGAAACCTGCAGCAGTGGCTGCGTGTATTGCGGCGATTAATAACTTTCCCCCTGATTAGGAAAGGAAGCTCGCCGGCTCGACAGTTTCATCCTGCAATAGCGCGGCATCAATTCTGGCTTTGCTCTTTAGCAAATGCTTGCTTACCATGAACTCTTTCGGCCGCGACACGCAATCAGCGGCAATAACAACACCCTCCTTCAAATAAAACAGCGCAAAACCCGCGCCCGACTCATTGCTTGCATCGCCCCTGCAAACGACTTGATCATAGCCTTCGCTCAAGCCCGTCATCTGCAGTTTAATATCGTATTGATCTGACCAAAACCAGGGGACTGCGTCATAGACCTGCTGCTTACCGCAAATATTTGCCGCCACTACCCTGGCCTGATCATTGGCATTCTGCACTGACTCCAGACTTAGATGGCGTTGATAGAGTCTATTCGGATGGATCGTGCAATCGCCAGCGGCGTAGACATGAGGATTGCTGCTTTGCCCATACTCATTCACCGCGATACCTTTCATTCCTTCTCTGTTGTCGAGTCCGGCTGACTCAGCCAGTTCGCTGTTAGGCATAACCCCTATACCAACGATGAGAAAGTCGGCCGGATAGACTGTGCCATCCGCACAAATAACTTGCTCCACGGATTCATGCCCCTGAATTTCTACTACCTTGACGGATGTGACAATGTCGACACCATGACTTCGATGCAATTGCTGCATGTAGGCGGACAGGGTTTCGCTGGTAACACGCTGCAATACTCTCTCAGCCATTTCCAGCACAGTTACCTGCAAGCCTTTTTGCGCAAGTACCGCAGCTGTTTCCAGGCCAATATAGCCGGCGCCGATTATCACCACGCGCTTGCCCGCCTCGATTTGAGTAGATAAGGCGTCAATATCTGCTGCACTTCGAATATAAAAAATGTTATTCAGCGGCGTTTCTATGGACAGTTTCCGAACTCTGGCACCGGTACACAAAGCCAGTTTTTGGTAATTAAACTCACGTCCATCACCCAGTGTTAGCTGTTTTGTATCGGCATCGAAACTCTTTACTGTGCAGCCCAACATCAGTTCAATAGCATTGTCCTGATAGATCTTTAAGGGGCGCAGCCGTATAGCCTGCAGAGCTTTACTGCCTGACAAAAAATCTTTTGACAGGGGCGGACGATGGTAGGGTAATTCATTCTCTTCACCGACTAATTGAATCGGCCCAGTCCAGCCCTCTTTCCTCAGTTGCAGGGCCAGAGTTACACCGGCATGGCTGGCACCTACGATAATGCAGTTGTTGTTCATATCTTCTCGCTCAACACATCTTGCCCCGCCACACTTTCCCCGACATTCTCCCCGACATTCGCCGCTACCACGGGCAGTTGCCAATCGATGGCGGCGCTGCCCAGGGCAAGCAGATATTCATTCGCCCGGGAAAAATGATGATTGCCAAAAAAACCGCGGCGAGCCGACAAGGGCGAGGGGTGTACCGATTGCAAGACCAGATGCCGGTCATGATCAATCATGGCGCCTTTCTTTTGCGCGTAACTCCCCCACAAAATAAACACCAGTCCAGAACGTCTGGCGTTCAATAATTCCACAATACGGTCGGTGAATATTTCCCAACCTTTACCCTGATGCGATGCCGCATTTCCAGCCTCTACAGTTAATACTGAATTCAGCAATAACACGCCCTGCTGTGCCCAATAGTCTAGACAACCATGCTGCGGTGGAACGAAGGCCATATCGGCTGCCAGTTCTTTATAAATATTAAGCAGGGAAGGCGGGATTCTGACCCCCTGTTTTACCGAAAAACACAAACCATGGGCTTGATCGGGACCGTGATAGGGATCTTGTCCCAGGATAACAACTTTTACAGAATCAAAGTCGGTCGCGTTCAGCGCGTGAAATATGTCATTGTCTGCTGGATAAATTTCCTTGCCAAGGGATTTTTCCTGTTGTAGAAATCCGCGCAATGCCTGCATGTAATCCGATTCAAATTCGCTCTGTAGTAAGCCCCTCCAGGATTCATCCAGTGCTATTTCTCGCTGTTCGACATTAGACGTACTCACTCGAGCGTGACTCAATCGTTCTCATGTTGCGGGCGCATGTGCGGAAACAACAAAACATCTTTTATCGAAGCAGAATCCGTGAACAACATTACCAGACGATCAATGCCTATTCCCTCTCCCGCCGTTGGCGGCATGCCGTATTCAAGAGCCGTTATGTAATCCTCGTCAAAATGCATCGCCTCCTTGTCACCGGAATCCTTTTCGGCAACTTGCGCTTTAAATCGCTGCGCCTGATCTTCGGGATCGTTCAGTTCTGAAAAACCATTGGCCAACTCCCGGCCACCGATAATCAATTCGAACCGATCGGTAATCTCCGGATTGGATTCCGAGCATCTTGCCAGCGGAGAAACCTCGATTGGATATTCGGTAATGAATGTTGGCTGATCGAGCTTGGCTTCCACTTTTTGATCGAATATTTCCATCAAGATTTTACCCTTACTCCAGGAATCGTCGAACTGAACACCCAGTCCATTTGCCAGTTCAACTATTGACTCTTTAGAAGCAAATGCGTCATCACTGCCGACATTGCAATGCTTTTTAATTGCATCTGTTACAGAAAGTCGATCGAAGGCTTTGGAAAAATCATAGCTCGAGCCTTGATAACTGAGCCTGGTGCTACCCAGAACTTGTTCGGCGATTTTGCGAAACAGATCCTCGGTCAAATCCATTAAATCCTCGTAACGCGCATAGGCCTGATAAAACTCCAGCATGGTAAATTCCGGATTATGTCGTGTCGACAGTCCTTCATTCCTGAAACTACGATTCACCTCAAACACCTTCTCAAATCCTCCCACCACAAGCCGCTTGAGAAAAAGCTCGGGAGCTACTCGTAAATACATATCCTGATCCAGAGCATTGTGATGAGTAATAAACGGTCTCGCCGTGGCACCACCGGGGATGATATGCATCATCGGTGTTTCAACTTCCATGAATCCCAGGGCTTCGAAATACTGCCGAATGAAGCGCAAGATAGCTGAACGGGTGGTAAATATTTTGCGTGATTGTTCATTTACGATCAGGTCAACATAGCGTTGCCGATAGCGCATCTCTGTGTCAGTCAGGCCTTTATGCTTGTCCGGTAACGGCCGCAGCGACTTGGTCAACAATTGAAAACTGGCTACTCGAATAGTCAGCTCACCTTTTCCGGTTTTAAAAACCTCACCCTGAATTCCGATAATGTCGCCAAGATCCAGAGACTTCAGTTGTTCTGCCTGCTCATCGGAAAATGTCTTGTTGTTCATGTACAGCTGAATTTGCCCGCTTCCATCCTGGATCACGGTAAAAGGTCCGCGCATACGAATAATGCGCCCCGCTACTGTTGCCTGTGCAGCCAGCGCCTCAAGCGCGTCTTTCTCCTTGTCGGAAAAATTTCCCAGTAACTCACCGGCGGTGTTTTCGCGGATAAAATCATTAGGGAAAGCCTCTCGTTGCGCGCGAATTGTCGCCAATTTTTCACGTCGCTGCGCAATCAGCTTATTCTCATCATGGTTTTCGTCTGTCATTTGTCGTGTAATTCCCTGGAGACGCGAGTCTCTTCTGTATTTCAACGGCTGTATTTCAAGCTATCAATTTCAACTGCCTATTTCAACATGCCTCTTTCAACTACAGCCCCATCTTCAAGCTGGCTTCTATAAATTTATCCAGATCCCCGTCGAGCACGGCACCAGTATTGCTTGTTTCTACATTGGTTCGAAGATCTTTTATGCGTGAGGCATCCAGCACATAGGATCTAATCTGACTACCCCAGCCAATATCCGCCTTCGACTCTTCTATATCCTGCTTTTCTTCCCGACGCTTTAGCTCCTCCAGTTCATACAATTTCGCCTTCAATTGCTTAATTGCCATGTCCTTATTCTTATGCTGAGACCTTTGACTCTGACACTGCACCACAATGCCACTGGGTTCATGGGTCAATCTAATCGCGGAATCGGTCTTGTTAACATGCTGTCCACCAGCCCCACTGGATCGGTAGGTATCTATTCTTACCACTGACATATCCAGATCCACTTGTATGTCATCGTCAACCTCGGGCGAGACAAAGACCGACGCAAACGATGTATGGCGTCGACTGCCGGAGTCGAAAGGAGACTTCCTAACCAGACGGTGCACACCGGTTTCTGTTCTCAACCATCCGAAGGCAAAATCACCACTGATCTGTAGCGTTGCACTTTTGATGCCGGCAACATCGCCGCCGGATACTTCCACTAATTCTGTTTTAAAGCCCTTGTGCTCGGCCCAGCGCAGATACATACGCAATAACATTTCTGCCCAGTCCTGCGCCTCGGTGCCTCCGGAGCCTGCCTGTATATCTAAATAAGCATTGGCTGAATCCATCTCGCCTGAGAACATGCGACGAAATTCCAGCACTTCCAGGCCTGCTTCTAGCTGCCCGATATCCCTGATCGCCGCATCAAAAAGCGCCTGATCAGATTCTTCCTGAGCCAGCGTTAACAGTTCTGAGATATCACTAATTCCTGAGTCCATCTTCTCGACGGTATTAACCACGGCTTCCAGGCTCGCTCTTTCCTTGCCCAGGGCCTGCGCATACTCGGGTTTATCCCATATCGATGACTCACCTAACTCCATCTCTACTTCAACCAGCCGCTCCTTCTTCAGCTCGTAGTCAAAGATACCCCCGGAGGCTATCGGTTCTTACACTTAACTCTTTTAACTTTGCTAACTGGCTGTTAATTTCCAACATCTTGCTGCATCCTGCCCACTTCATTCGGGAAAGCTGCATTTTACCTCAATATCCAGTGGATTTGTCAGCTCAGTAAAGCGGCAGAGAAAATATGTGTGACAGATTAGCGCGGCTTCAGCATTATTAAGCGCTTCTCTGCGCCATAATCGAGATAACCAGTCATCGAGATAGTAGCAATTGAGATAGGTCGTTATCGAAATACAGGGTAATCTGCAGCAGTGAGCCAGAGCAGGAAGCCAGAAGCTGAAGCAGAGCATTGGCTAGCTCTCCCGGCTATGCTTTCGCAAATTGATCGATAGAAGAACTCCAGGCAGCAATGAAGATAAAAAATGCCAGCTTAAGTTGGCTCGATTCCGGTCTCCCCTATTCTTCCCGGTATGAAGACGTTTATTACTCCAGAGACGATGAGCTCGCGGAGAGTCAGCATGTATTTATCGAGGGCAATAATCTGTTGCAGCGCTGGGCTGATTCTGCAGCAGCCATTCAAGCCTTCAGCATCGCGGAACTGGGTTTTGGTAGTGGACTAAACTTCATGCAGGTAGCCAAGCTCTGGTCCGAAACCAGCCAGCGACCTTCGCGTTTAAACTACCTCGCCTTTGAGAAGCACCCGCTGTCGAATGCGCAGCTGCAGAAAATACATCAACGTTGGCCAGAGCTCGCGGCACAAAGCCATGAGTTGCAGCAATATTATCCAGAGCATAGCGCCGGCTGTCATCGTCTTTGCCTGAATCACAATATCACCCTGGACCTGTACTACGGGGATGCTTTCCAGCAACTTGAATCACGTTATGCAGAAATCAGCGCAACAATCGATTGCTGGTTTTTGGACGGCTTCAGTCCACGCTTAAATCCAGCGCTTTGGGAGCCGCGCCTATTTCAGCTAATCGCTAAAACCTGCAATCAAAACACTACGCTTAGTACCTACAGTGTCGCCGGCACGGTAAGACATGCACTAACAGCGGCAGGCTTTGCCGTTGAGAAATTACCCGGTCACGGCAAGAAACGGCATATGTTGCATGCCAGCAGAGCCACGTCCAGCGTCGCAAGTAACACTGACTCAAAATTCCCAGACGCAATAAAGCCGGAACCCTGGTTCGAACTTCCCGGGTTTACTGCCAGGCACAGAAAGGCTGTGGTCATTGGCGCCGGTCTTGCCGGCTGCAGCACGGCTTACAGCCTCGCGCAGAGAGGATGGCAGGTCACTGTATTTGATAGCGCAGACAGACCAGTGGCAGGGGCTTCCGGGAATAATCAATTGGCGCTGCGTTGTCGCTTTTTTAAAACCCCTGACAGCCCTGCGCAGTTCTTCCTGCACAGCTTCCTGTTTGCCAGCAGACAATTTCATAAGCTCAGAGAGGAAGCCGGGGTAGAGTGGCATGACTGCGGGGTACTACAACTCAACAGCGCAATGAACAAACGTAATGCGATACGTGCCGAAGACTTGGCCGCACTGTACGCCGAGCAAATAGTCAGACCACTGTCCTTGGCCGAAGCCAGTGAGAAAGCGGGTGTCCCGTTAAGTGAGTCTGCCTGGCATATCCCGACTGGCGGCTGGATCAACCCCGAGTCTCTTTGTCAGGCGTATCTTTCCCATCCGAATATTGCGCTTGTGCTGAGCAGTCCTGTCACGGCCATTGAAGCCGGCGACAATACCTGGACACTTGGAACTCGTGACCCTGGGCTTAATAAAAGCGAGCTTATACAGAGCGAAGTCGTCATTATCGCCAACAGTTACGCCGCTCAGCAATTTGCCCAATGTCGGGAACTGCCACTGTTGAGTGTGCGCGGTCAGATCACCGAGCTGCAAGGCAGCCGCAAAAGCCGTTGTTTAAAAACAGTAGTGAGTGGAGAGCGTACTGTGTTCCCGCTCAAACAAGAAAGCCATGTCGTATCGGCCAGTTACTCCAGTGATAATTCAGATTCAAGCAGCCGCGCAGAAGAAAATTTGAATAATCTGCGGTTGGCGGCGGACAACTTCGCCGATAGCGCTTTTTTAGGCTCAGAAGCTGTAGCCGATCGTGTATCTCAACGCTGCAACTCAATCGACCATCTGCCGGTAGTTGGCATGCTCGCAGATACAACCGCCATGCGAGACACATACGCGCAGCTCGGCAAGAATGCCAATGCGGCTTTCCAGAACAATGGTAGCTACTTGCCCGGTTTGTATATTAATGTGGGACATGGCTCCAATGGATTGGCCAGCTGTCCTCTAAGCGGTGAATTTCTGGCTGCATTGATCAACGGAGACAATCTGCCATTGAGCAAATCCATGATCAATAGCATCAGTCCAGCAAGATTTCTAATTCGGGATTTGAAAAAGCAGAAGCGATAAGTCGCTTGGTTTTGCTATGGGCTAACGCAGTATCAACGACTATAAAACGCAGAAACAACCTTCGCCAACGAACGCGCATCTTCAACACCGGCATACTCACGAATGGAATGCATAGCAAAGCTGGCTACGCCCACATCGACCGTATTGACTCCTAAAGCGGCGGCGGTTATCGGGCCGATTGTGCTACCGCAAGCCATATCACTTCGCATAGCAAATGACTGATGGCTTATGTTTAGCTTATTGCAAAGCGATTTAAACAAGGCAATAGATTGGCTGTTACTTGCGTATCGCTGATTCGCATTAATCTTGATCACGGGTCCGGCATTCAACAAGGGGCTGTGTTTGTCATCATGTTTGTCTGAGAAATTTGGATGAGATCCATGGGCATTATCAACCGAGAGCATTACTGACTGCAGCATTGCTCTACCGAAGTCTTCGTTGCTGGCCTGCTCTGCAGCAAGCATACGTTCCAATACAGATTTCAGGAAGGGTCCTGCCGCACCGGAGGTCGATACTGAACCAACTTCTTCATGGTCGTTACATACCAGCACACTGGCAAAGTCATTCTCACTGTCAATCAAAGCGTTTAAACAAAGATAACAGCTGAGCAGATTATCCAGTCTCGCCGAGGCAATGAATTGCTTCTCCAAACCAAGCAACGCAGGCGCCTGGGTATCGTAGAGCACCAACTCATGAGACAGCACTCTTAGCGCCGACTTCTTCCCCGCCACCTCAAGCAGATGATTAAGCAGGAACTGATCGAAGTCGAACTTCTCGCCCTTGCCAAATTGCAACAATATCGGAGGCAGTTCTTTTTGTTTGTCAATTGTACGACCATCGTTAGCGGTTTGATCCAGATGTATCGCCAAACTGGGAATAAAGGCGACTGGCTCTTTCAAATCAATCAGCACTGAATCGAGACTACCGTCTTCATTTTCAAAATCGACACGCCCGGCAAATGACAAATCACGATCGAACCAGGTATGCAAAAGCACACCCCCATAGACTTCGACCCCTAGTTGCAGGTAGTTATGCTTGGAGATTTCTGGCCTGGGTTTGATCTTCAGGCAGGGGCTGTCTGTGTGCGCACCGGTTATTCGTAGCCCGGTATCGACAATATCTGCCCCGCCCGTTTTGAAAGCGATGATTGCCGAGCTATTGCGTACTACATAGTAGCTGCTGTTCTTCTTTAGCGTCCAGGCATCGGTTTCATCGAGACGATGAAAACCAGCCTGCTCCAATAATGCGGACAGGGAGGACACGGCGTGAAACGGCGTTGGGGATTGCTGCAGAAACTGCAGCAATCCCTTATTAAAACTCTCAGTTTTCATGGCTTGCTGATCATTGTTGAGTAAGCATATCGCGGTGTGCCCGTGGAGATATTAGGCTCACCGAAACTATTCTGCGATTTAGACTTAACGAATTTCCAATAACTCTACATCAAATATAAGCGCAGAATTAGGCGGAATAGCGGGAGTTGGCGACGCTTCACCGTAGGCCATGTCTGGCGGGATGAATAAGCGCCACTTGTCACCGACTTTCATCAACTGCAAGGCTTCCGTCCAACCCTTGATGACCTGAGATAAACCAAATTGCGCTGGCTCACCCCGCTCTACTGAACTATCAAAGACACTGCCATCGGTGAGAGTGCCATGATAATGCGCCAATACCGAGTCACTCAGGCCCGGAGATGCGCCACCGGCTGGCCCAGAGCTAAGCACTAAATACTGCAGGCCCGAGTCCAGCGCTACCACGCCCGCTTTCGTGGCATTCGCGCTTAAAAAATCAGCACTGGCGTCCAGATTGCCACTTAGAGCCGCCTGCTGCTGTTCGGCCATCTGTTGCTGAAATATCTGAATCGCAGCGAACATCTCCTCGTCGCTCATTTTGACGCTGTCGTTCACGGCGTCCATCATTCCGACGATAAATGTGTCGAACTCGATTCCGTTCAGTATCTGCTGATCCACGAGATTCTGGCCAATATTTACTCCAATGGCATAGGCAATCTGATCACTTTCATTTTCCAGATTGACATCACCTTGTGCGAAACTTTGCACACCGATTACCAGACCTAGCAGCAGCGTAAACAGCTGACTCTTGCGTAGCATTGTATTCATACCAATTTCCTTCGATTCATTGGACAATTGCCGGTGAAAGGGTTTCAATCCCCTGTGTGGCAAAAACCTTGGCATACTAACTGGGATGCAGCTGAAATACCAGTGCATCGGGCTGAATTACGGCGGCCAGCGAGCCACCAGGGGAGCGCCAACTGAGGCGAAAAAAGTAAAACTTTTTAGCCGTTATCCTAACCTTCAGCATAGCAATTACGATGTCCAATCCCTCAAATTTCAAACTTCGACTAGGCCTGGGCGCTGCCCTGCTTGTTCTCGTGTCCTGCTCACATCAATTTTCGGTATCGATAAACGATCAAGCCATATTCGATCCAGGCGACAGGCTACTGACTGGTCAATTGGCAGATCCCGATTTACAGGGATGTGTAAATTTGGCACTGCAACAACAAGGACTACAAAATTCCGCCATGCTAGCGGTACTTTCCTGTGCAAATTCCGAAATAAGCGACCTGGGAAATATCAGCCAGCTTGCTCAACTGCGTTTTCTCGATTTGGGCAACAACAATATTAGTAATCTCACCCCGTTGGAAGGATTGACTCAGCTGGGCGGTTTAAATCTAACGAATAATTCTGTTACTGACATTGCCGCTCTGCTTAACATTCCCACTCTGGCTTCTGTCAGCCTTCTCGGTAACAATGAAATTCCCTGCCGGCAGCTGCAGCTATTACAGGCCAAACTTGGAGACAACTTGAGCTCTCCCGCCAGCTGTAAAAACTAGAAACAGCTTAAAAATACAGCAAGGGCAGCTCTGAACAAGCACGAATTCATACCGGCAACCCACTGTGAAACCGAAAACGATCATCCTCCCCGGTGATTAATTCAGCCTCTCTGGTGACAAATTCCTGCACCCTGGCGCCTATGTCTTGGTCGCTATATAATTTCGCCAAGGCAAGATAATCTTTGAAGTGTCGTGCTTCCGATTTCAATAAGCTGGTATAGAATTTCTCTAGTTCCGCATCCAGCAAGGGCGCCAGCTTGGAAAAACGTTCACAGGAACGGGCTTCTATGATTGCACCGACAATCAGGGTGTCCACCAGTTGCTGCTGTTGTTTTTCAGAGATCAACTCACGCAGAGCTGACGCATAGCGGGAAGGACTGAGCCTTATATAGGGAATCTCTCTCTGTTCGAGAATTTCTACCACCTGCTGAAAATGCAATAGCTCTTCTCTGGCAAGCTGGGACATCTTCTTCAAAAGCTCGGGTTTGGTGGTGTGGCGATACATAAGATTCATCGCCGTGGCTGCCGCTTTTTTTTCACAGTTCGCGTGATCGATTAACAAACACGACTGCTGCTTAAGCGCTTCTTCTAACCAGGCGTCAGGTGTTTCGCAGGCAAGAAATTCTAGTAATTCTTCGAGCATAGAGTTTTGCAAACTGTTAGAAGGCTGTCGTTAGATATCTGTTGCTAGAGATCTGTTGTTAGATATCTGTTGTTAGATATCTGTTGTTAGATATCTGTTGTTAGATATCTGTTGTTAGATATCTGTTGTTAGATATCTGTTGTTAGATATCTGTTGTTAGATATCTGTTGTTTGTGAGTTGGGGTCTTTGAATTTTTTTTGCTGAATCGAATCAGAAATTATTCAATGTCTGGTATTCTCGTCTTCTGCTTCGTCAACTTCAACTTCAGATACCGGAGCGGCAAGTGAGTCCTTGGCTGATTGCATCGCCGTAGCGATTGAGTCTGACTTATGTTTCTTCGATGTCTTGGCTCCTAACTCCTTCAGGGACTCCACCCTCTTAATCAAATTACCACGCCCTGAAATTAATTTATTGTGGGCTTTTTCAAAGCTCTTTTTGCTGGCATCAATCTTGATCCCGATTTCGTCCAGATCTTCAACGAAGTTAACAAATTTGTCATATAGCGCGCCAGCTCGCTCAGCAATTTCATTCGCATTTTTATTCTGCTGAGCGAGACGCCACAAATTTTGCACGGTTTTAAGCGTAGTGAGCAGAGTCGTTGGCCCAACAAAGATTATATTTTTCTCGAAGGCGTAGTGGGAAAGCTCATGGTCATGCTGAATAGCTATTGAGTACGCCGCTTCAATCGGCATAAACAGGAATACATAGTCGAGTGAATTGACTCCCGATAAATTCTGATAATCTTTCCCGGAAAGAGATTTAACATGTTGGCGAACCGATTGAATATGCTGCTTCAGCAAGCCGGACTTCTCCTCCTCACCATCGGTAGAGCAGTAGGCATCCCACGCCTTAAGCGACACTTTCGAATCAATAATAATATCCCGGGATTCCGGAAGATGAACTACCACGTCCGGCTGGGACTTCGAACCATCTTCGGCCTTTAGGCTCACCTGCACCTCGTACTCCCTTCCCTTAACCAATCCCGATTTTTCCAGCACAGACTCCAGTACAAATTCGCCCCAGCTGCCCTGCGTCTTGTTGTCACCTTTTAACGCATTAGTAAGGTTCACAGCATCAAGGCTGATTTTAGTATTTAACTCCTGCAGACTTTTAATTTCTCTTGCCAGAGAAAACCTCTCCTTCGACTCCTTGTCATAGGTTTCCTCTACGCGTTTTTCGAATTGCTGAATCTTGCTTTGCAAGGGGTTTAGAATCGTTGCGAGACTTTCCTTGTTATTGACAGCGAATGTCTTACTCTTGTCTTCGAATATTTCATTGGCAATATTCTTGAATGCTACGGTTAATTGCGCTTTAGACTCATCGAGCAGGGCCATCTTCTCCTCGAACTGCTTGCGCCCAAGTTCCAGACTTGTGGTCAATATTGCCTTTTCTTCGCGATGGGTTTGAACTTCGCTGCGCAAGGATTCGTTGTCAGCCTGGGTTTTCTGCAAGGTCTCGAGCAACGCGCTCAACTCCGCTTGTTTCGCGGACAATCTTTCACGGGAAGTTAACTCGCTAAGCTTTAATTGCTGTGACTGCCGCAATACGATAAATACCACCACGACCGCAATCAGCAGAGGAATTCCAGTCATGATCAGTTCGGTGCTATTCATGCGACGGGCTTACCCATTAGACAAAATTTTTCATACACTAATTTTCATACACTAATTTTTATACATCAATTTTCATACAACAATTTTTATACAACAATTTTCATACAACAAGAGCGTACAGCAGTTACGCGATATCGTCAGATACGCCTGAAGGCTTATCTGGCCAGGCAGATGCGCAAGCAGGCGACCAACGCTTTAGGGCCAGCGGTTTCTTCTCTTGCCGGTGCCTTAGGTCAAGTTGTCGCTGATAACCAGCAGTAGTTCCTGAATGAGCGCCGTTTGATCGTCAGTGGCTTCCAGTGCTTCGGCAACCACCTGAACTTTGGAATCGATTTGCAGCAAGCGCAGACTAATACTCTTCTCTGCAGCCGCCGCATCGTCATTGCCAGTAGAAAAAATTCTGCGGATAAAACCAGGCTTGTCTTCGTCTTCCTGAAGACCGGAAAACCTGACATTGAAAAAAGCTTGATCGCGGTCGCTATCGTCTATCGGTATCTCCGCCGCTTCCAATGCCGAACGAATTAAAACCCATGCCCGCGCATAATCGAGACGCAGCTCCAATAGCGGCTCACCTTGCTCATCTTCAATAATGTTCACCTTGCGCTCAGCCTCTATACTGCCGGCCAACAGGCTGGCAGAGGAAGCCTGGTATACATCGTTCCGATCCGCCAAATACTGGGACAGGGTAGTAAGGACTTGCCTTTCCTGATCAAACGAGGATGAATTTTCTGGCCAATTTATCAGGCTGGGGATAGGCTCGCTGCGCAAATTTTCCAGATGCCGGACATAGATCTCGGAATAGCCGGAGTGCAGACCGGGCTCAATAGTCATTCTGTATTTATTTCGGGTCTCCTGATCATTTTCTACTTCCAGCCAGGATGTTTCCATAATACCGGCGCTGGGATTTTCATAATCGAGCACTACTTCTAATTGCGTCCAGTAATCTCGCACCAGAGGCCATACCTGAGCAGGCACCGCATCGAGCACAATCCAGCGTCGATCTCCCAAATTTTGAATGATTACCCCCTCTCGTCGCCTGGTTTCAATCGGCTTTGGCCTTGGCGTGCCCTCGAAATCTTCACTTTCCAGAGCCACTTGTTCCGGAATCACATACAGTTGATCGAGAGTGTAGCTGTCCAATTCCTCGGGGATTACCATCGCGGGTAAAATCGGCGATTCGAGATAGTCGCCCACCCTGTCGCGAAATACACCATTTTCGCCGGCAAGGTAGTTACAGGCTCCGAGAACCGTGGCTAAACTGGTGATAAGTAGAAACTTGTACATCAAATAGGATTCCTGATTCTCAGCGATACTTTAAACATTACAATCACACCATTGCCGACAGCTTTATTCCAGCCTGCTCAAGCGCTTCTCTTACTTGGAGTTGATACCGGGCATTGAGTTCCACTAAGGGCAGTCGAATACCGGATTGAATTAAGCCCATTTGCTGCAAAGCCCATTTTACGGGCACTGGATTGGCTTCCAAGAATAAATTTTTATGCAGCAAAGCCAACTTATCGTCTACCGCCTGTGCCGCTGCCTGATCACCCGAAAGTGCCAGAGCGCACATTTCGGACATCAGTGCCGGCGCGACATTGGCAGTGACAGAGATTGTTCCACAAGCCCCTGCCAGAATCAGCGGCAGTGTTATTGCATCCTCGCCGCTGTAGACGGTTAAGCGGTCTCCTACTCTGGCAATTAATTCGATGCCTCTGGGAATATCACCGGTGGCATCCTTGATAGCCACAATATTTTCAAGATCCGCCAACCTTTCTACTGTTTCAAGCGCCAGATCACAAGCCGTTCGTCCGGGGACGTTATAAAGAATTTGCGGAATATCGACCGCCTCAGCCACGGCCTTGAAGTGCTGATACAAACCTTCTTGCGAGGGTCTATTGTAATAGGGTGTTACCAAGAGCGCCGCATCCGCTCCATTTTGTCTAGCCGATTCAGTAAAATAAAGCGCCTCACTGGTATTATTCGAGCCGGTGCCAGCAATTACCGGGATACGCCCCCTTACCTGCTTCACACAATGCGCCACCAGTTCGCAATGCTCATCATTGCTAAGTGTTGCTGACTCACCGGTGGTCCCGACCACCACTACGGCATTGGTACTCGACTCGATATGCCATTCAAGCAAGTGGTTCAATGCAGGAAAATCCAGAGAGCCATCCTGATGCATGGGCGTCACTATGGCTACGATGCTGCCGCGAATATTACTAGACATGGGGTTCCTGCTGATCATGCTGAAGAAAAAGAGTTAAGTAGGCGATTTTACCACAGGCAGCCAACTTCAACCAAAGCTCTGACTCAGGCCACATCATTTTCTTCGCTTTGCTTAGAGTTCATGGAATGAAGCCTGCCCGGCCAGGAATTGATAATCGCCTTGATCAACGTCGCCAGAGGTATCGCGAAGAACACCCCGGCAAATCCCCAGATGCCACCGAAAACCAATACCGCTGCAATAATAGCCACCGGGTGTAAATTGACTGCTTCGGAAAAAATCACCGGCACCAGCACATTCCCATCGAGCAATTGCAAAACACCGTAGGCAAGTACCACGGTATAAAACTCGCCACCGATTCCCCACTGCACGTACGCCACCGCCGCCACTGGAACGGTGATCACAGTTGCGCCTAAATAGGGCACGATCACCGACAGGCCTACTAATACGGAAAGCAGCAGAGCATAGTTAATCCCCAGAATCACAAACAACAGATAGCTGACACTGCCGACAATGAAAATCTCCAACGCCTTGCCACGGATATAGTTAGAAATTTGCTGATCCATCTCCAGCCAGATGCGGCTCATCAAGGGGCGATTACGCGGCAGAAAGTTACCCACCCAACTGACTAATTGTATTTTGTCCTTCATCACGAAGAAAACCAGTATGGGTACCAGAACTAAAAACACGATCCAGGCGATGATGCTCGGAATGCTCGCCAGAGAATACTCCAACACCGTTTGCCCATAAACGCCGAGTTCTCCCCTAACCCCGGCGATGAAATCCAGAATCTGCTGCTCTGAAAACAAGCTGGGGTAATTTTCTGGCAGCCGCATCAGTGATGACTGCCCCAGGCTTATCAGGTTTGGTAATTCATTCACTAATCGACGTAGCTGATTCCAGGCGCTTGGCGCCAAAAACAACAGCATCAGCAGAAATACGCCGATAAAGAGGGTATACACCAGGGCGAAGGCGAGGCCTTGTGGCAAACCGCGACGAAGCAGGATATTCACCAAACCCTGCATCAGGTAGGCGATGATAATTGCCGTTATCAACGGCGCTAACACCCCACCGAATACTAATAATACAGCGAGGCCCGATATCAGCAGCAGCATCAGGATAATAGATTCTTCGTCGTGAAAATAACGATCGAGAAAATCGCTAACTAATTTCTTCATTTTCAGAATTTCCCAGGGAGCTATTCGCCCTTCAGCCCTTCTTAATCCAATAAGAATAGGCGATTTCGTTTTTCTGAAAATCCAGAATTTGATGATCGCTTTGTGCTACAAACAGATGAAAATCCTTTTCAGACCCGGGATCGGTAGCCACCACCTTCAGGATTTGCTGCGATTCCATATTATTCAGAGCCAGTTTTGTCTTCAGCAAAGGCATGGGGCACTGCTGGCCACTCAGGTCTATCTCTATATCGACGTCTATTTCCATCTCCGCATTTTATCAAGCAATAGCCCCCTGTGCCTACGCTCCTGCCGCTTAATATCACCCTAAACTACGTTATTAGCCGGAATTAATTATGCTAAGCTCGGTCTTACACAGTAATGTGACTAATCCTATGTTCAAAGCTTGGCTTAATTCTTCTGTATCGCTGATTCTCTCGGGGCTTGTCTCGTTTGCCGTGGAAGCTCAGCCCGCTCTGCCCAGTCTCGGCGACCGGATTTCCGGCACCGTCACTATTGAGCAGGAGCATGAGCTGGGCCAGCAATTCCTCAGCAGTATCAGGCGTAACGCGCCCACAATACCCGACGCGCTGCTCAATAGTTATCTTGAGACTGTCACCTACCGAATCGCATCACGCAGCCAACTGCAAGATCACCGCCTCTCATTCGTCATCATTGACAGTGAAGCACTCAACGCCTTTGCCGCGCCGGGTGGCATTATCGGGGTTAATACCGGCTTATTTCTCAATGCCGAGACTGAAGCTGAGTTTGCCTCGGTCATGTCCCATGAGATCGCCCATGTCAGTCAACGCCATTTTGCCCGTGGCATCGACGAGGCGCAGGCCGGCCGGATACCACAGATAGGCGCCCTGCTGGCCAGCGTTATCATCATGGCGACTTCAGATCCGGGCCATGGCACGGCGGCGATTACCGCGGCACAAGGTCTCGCCGTGGAAAATCAATTACGCTTTAGTCGCAGCAACGAGGCTGAAGCCGATCGCGTCGGTCAAAATACCATGTATGAGGCCGGTTTTGACCCCGCGGGGATGTCATCCTTATTCGAGCGGCTAATTGCGCTCAATCGCTTTGGCCGGCGTCCACCGGAATTTCTTCTCTCCCACCCGGTAACAGAATCCCGTATTGCAGACAGCCGTGGTCGGGAAATCCGCTATCCGGCAAGAGAATATGGTCAAAACCTTGAATATCAGATCATGCGGGCACGCGTTCTTGGCCACTACGCAAGCGACAAACCCGCCATGGTGGCAGAGTATCAGCAATTGCTGGCCGACAGCAGGGAAGCATTTAACCAGGATAGTAATCGTTATGCGCTCACCATCGCCTATTGGGAAAACGAACAATATGCGCAGGCCAGTGCAACTTTGGCACCCTTGCTGGATAAAGATGCGAACCGTATCAGCTACGTAGTAACACAGGCAGAAATACTCACCGCGCAGAACGAGCCGGGACAGACAATAAATTTTCTGCAAAGACATCTGGAAATAAATCCAGGCAATCATCCCCTGACCATGGCTTACATCGATGCCTTAATCGAAGCGCGCGCTTATAATGAAGCGGCCGAGGTCATGGAAAAACATACCCTGCTGAGACCTGAAGATCATCAACTCTGGTATCAACTGTCTGAGACCCAGGGCCAGGCAGGAAATATCAGCAAGGTACATCAGGCACGCGCTGAATATTTCAGGTTAATCGCTGACTATAGAAATGCGCGCCAACAACTGCAATTCGCCCTGCGAATAGAAACGGATAGCGGCGCGGCGGCGGCTGAAGCGGCGCGGCTGCGGCAGAAGATTCGAGAGATCGAAGAACTTCAGGAACGACTCGGCGGCTAGGCCGGATAACTTAAACCGATAACTTAAGCCGATAACTTAAGCAAATAAAACCGCCCTTTAAAGCTCAGCTACCTAAGCCAGTGGCTTAAGAGCTAAGCCTTCCCTCTCACCTTGAGTTTATTTTCGGCGGCAAAATCCAGCATCCGTTGCAATGGAATCATCGCCTGCTGAGCGAGCGCCGGATCGACTTCGATCTCATTACTTCCCTCACTCAGTGACTGATAAAGACTCTGCAAGGTATTCATCCCCATCCAGGGACAGTGCGCACAACTTCGACAAGTGGCGTCATCGCCTGCGGTAGGCGCAATGATAAATTCTTTGTCTGGCGCTACCTGCTGCAGTTTGTGGAAGATTCCCCGGTCCGTCGCCACGATAAATTTCTCATTGGGAAGCGTCTTTGCCGCGTTAATGATTTGAGTCGTGGAGCCTACTACGTCAGCAATTTCCAATACCGCCGCTGGAGACTCTGGATGAGCAAGAATTGCTGCATCGGGGTAAAGCTTGCGCATAGCCAATAAGCCTCGCGCCTTGAATTCCTCATGCACGATACAGGCCGCATCCCAGAGCAGCATATCGGCGCCGGTGATCTTCTGAAGATAGGAACCAAGATGCTTGTCTGGCGCCCAAAGAATTTTCTTACCTTGCTCCATTAAATGCTCGACGACCTCTACCGCAATGCTGGAGGTAACCACCCAGTCTGAGCGGGCCTTCACCGCCGCAGAAGTATTGGCATACACAACGACTGTTCGGTCCTTATGTTCGTCACAGAAGGCGGAGAACTTCTCTACAGGGCAGGCAATATCCAGGGAACAGGTCGCGTTCAATGTGGGCATCAGAACGGTTTTATCGGGGCTTAAAATTTTTGCCGATTCCCCCATAAAGCGCACCCCGGCAACGATAAGAATATCCGCATCACAGTCTTTGCCATAGCGAGCCATCTCCAGACTGTCCCCGACAAAACCACCGCTTTCCTCGGCCAGGTCCTGCAATAAGGCGCTGGTGTAATAATGCGCAACGAGACGGGCATTGCGAGCCACCAGCAACTCTTTAATCTGCTCCTGATAGCGTTGCTGCTCACTCAAATCGAGCGGCTTGGCTGGCACAGCCTGATCCAGATACTGTTTAACAATATCCGTATCCGCAGCTAATTGGGCCCTGGAATCGGCTAGTTCTACTTGACTCATGATCAGTCTCTGCAACAATTAAGCAAGCGCAGTTTAACACAGGCGGTGCTCTGGTAACTGAAGAGAAATTTTCGTATAAAAATTCCGCGAAGTGAGGCGTCGACGTGCACAAGTTGACCGTTGGAGCAGACACGGCACGGTCTCCGCCGGCCGGAGCGAAAAGTCGTCACAGCGGAAGCGAAAAAAGGAGCGGAATAGTAGTTAAGTTTGTGGGGAAAACTGTCGTAGCTATGACGGATGCCAACACAGATGACCGTCGAAAGCGGAAGGCTCTTGGCCATTGCCCGTTTCAATCGAGATAGAAGAAATGAATACTCCAGACCAACTGCTATTTGACGCGCCCGAATCCCATGTCATTGCCTATATTGCCTATCTGGAAGACGCGTTAAGAGGCCTGAGCCCAGACCCAATATCCCGTTGTGAGGATACTTCCTACACGGCCCTAAACCCTGTGTTTATCTCCGAGTTGACTCGGCAAACAGCCATCTCCCGGAGGAACTGTTAAGGTGAAAGATCTCTCTGATAAATCAATAGTCCCCTTGCAGCGGCTGAGAACTATCAATCAGCTTTTACGTGGGACGAAAGCGGGATACCAGCGCGAAGAGCAATTTAAGACCTACCCGGTTGCTACGGCGAATCCCGCTAATACAACTGTTGTCCGCCTGGGACAAGACATCACCAGGGAAATTCGGCGTAATGCCAAGTAGCAACTATCGGCAGAATCAGGGCTGTATTTCTCATCTGCCTGGTTTAACCACAGAATTAAGACCAAGTGAGTAACACTAGGCGCCCTGCATAGCCTCGTCCCCAATTATCTTAGCGACCTTTCCGCTTGAGCTCAGTAGAATGTTAGCTCAGAAAGGTTAGTGCCCCATAGGCCGCTAACATTACAAAGTAGAAGCAAACGGGGACGTTCCGCAGTGGCTAAGCAGAAATATTACGTCGTATGGGCTGGAAGAAGTACAGGTATCTTCGACAATTGGCCTGAAGCGCAAGCATCGGTGACTGGATTCACTGGGGCTAAGCACAAAAGTTTCACCGCTTTAGCCGAGGCCGAGGCTGCATTCGCTGAAGCACCTGCATTAGCCAAGCCGTCAAAAACCTCATCCGTCGACACAAAAGTCACTAAGAACCCTGTCTCTGTTTCCAAAAACGCGCTTGACCCGGCCTTCGACATCCACATCTTCTGTGATGGAGGCTGCGACCCAAATCCTGGAGAGGCGGGCTCCGCCGTGGTGGTATATCAGTCAGGAAAGCTCTGTGAGATGTTCCACGGCCTTTACCAGGTCGATGGTACTAACAACACCGCTGAGCTGAAGGCTTTACACAGGGCTATGATAATTGCTGAGGACAAGCTCGCCTGCGGGCTAAGCGTTCAGATACTGTCCGATTCTATCTATTCCGTTAATGCGATGACAACGTGGGGCACTAGCTGGAAGAATACTGGCAGAATGGATGGCCGGGGAAAACCGTTAGCGAACAGGGAACTTATAGCCGAGATGTTTCAGCTTTACCTGAAGATAGAAAAGCGCATCGATGTTATTCATGTGAAAGCTCACTGTGGCATTGAGGGAAATGAGCTGGCAGACAGGTTGTGCACGCTGGCTATACAAAAGAAGGTGACCGGGTTTGATATCTATGAGGAGCTAGCTGTCAATGCATTGCTGGCTTTGGGAAATCGTTAAATTGCGGAGCGACTTCAACAGACATCCACATGCTCAGTCTATTCTTGATAGCCTGCCTGTGTGCAATCAACAAAAGAAATCCCTGCAATGCGCTCTCAATCGCTATAAGCATTGTTAATACAGCGAGTTAGGCTAAGCGCTTGTACGAAAGGAAAATGGTGGGGCGTGTGCGACTTGAACGCACGACCAATTGGTTAAAAGCCAACTGCTCTACCGACTGAGCTAACGCCCCACGAAAGGCCGACATAGTACTATCAAAATAAAAAAAGACAAGTAATCAGGCCGACTTTTTGCAATTTGACTCCATTGCGTGCTCATTGATAACGCGTTGGATCTTCAACACCGGCATCGATAAAGCCTTTCTTACGAAATCGACAACTATCACAACGACCACATGCCCTGCCTTGAGCATCCGCCTGATAGCAGGAGACGGTGATGCTGTAATCGACTCCCAATCTTATTCCGGTATTGATTATCTCGGCCTTGCTCAGAGCAATAAGCGGCGTCTCAAGTTGAATGTGTTTCCCCTCTACCGAAGATTTGGTCGCCAGGTTCACCACTTGCTGGAAGGCAGCGATGTATTCCGGACGACAATCCGGGTATCCAGAATAATCCAGCGCATTGACACCAATATAAATAGCACTGGCATCGACCACTTCGGCCCATGCTAGAGCATAAGAAAGAAATACGGTGTTGCGTGCGGGCACATAGGTGACGGGTATCCCTTCGGTTTCCTGCTCAGGAACGGCGATTTTCGAATCTGTCAGCGCAGAACCGCCTATTTCTCCCATATTTAAATCGATTATTTTGTGTTCTACAACGGCGCTGCCGCTGACAAGTCTTTGCGCCGCATCGAGTTCGCTGCTAGAGCGCTGGCCATAGTTAAAACTCAGTGCATAACACTGGTAACCCCGGGCGACCGCGAGTGCCAGGCAGGTCGCCGAGTCGAGACCACCCGATACCAGCACGATGGCTTTGTTATTGCTTGTTGGATTTGTCATTCATCTCGCTCTATAGCCGATAGAATTTTCGACGGCTGGCATCTGCGTCATTGCCGACACAGCTTGCTCTGCTCCTCTCAATTTCTATCTTCCTGCTTCCGCTCCCCAAATTAGTTTATGCAACTGTAGTTGCATCCTGATTTTAAGCCGGTCTCTTAAAATCCATTCTGCAAGATGCACCGCCTCAAGTTGATCACATGACGGCGAGAACAGAATCTCATCCACTTTGCTTGTCAGGTCGAACTGATCGATCTTGGCCTTCGACCACTGATAATCTTTCTCGTCGCAGATAACAAACTTCAGCTGATCGATGCTTTTCAGAAACGAAATATTTTCGTAGCGGTTTTTATCGCATTCCAACGAGCCCGGCGTCTTTAAGTCCATCACTACAGACACGCGCTTATCAACATTCTCGATTGGCATGGAACCACCAGTTTCCAGCGAAACCTTATACCCTGCCTCACACAACAGCGTCATCAGCTTTAAGCAATTTGGCTGACCCAGTGGCTCGCCACCGGTGACGGTTACATACTCGCAATCATAACTATCGATCTGTGATTTTATAGCATCGACAGCCATGATTTCACCACCCTCGAAAGCATAGGCCGTGTCGCAATACTGACACCGTAGAGGGCAGCCAGTTAGACGAACGAAAACTGTCGGCAGGCCAACAGTCCGTGACTCACCCTGTAGGGAATGAAATATTTCAGTGATTCGCAAAGTTGCAGCGGCTGTCATTTGAAACTAACTCTATTATTATCTTCTGAAGGTTTTAGCAATAGCTACTGTCCTGAATAGGTACTGTCCTGAATAGCTAGTGTCCTGAATAGATACTTTCCTGAACAGATAGCACGGCATGCAAAGTGAGCAAATTCAATCGGAGCAGGTTCTGAGGCGCTGCGACTAATCGAGGGATAAGAGTCGGGTATCTGCCAGATTGGCGGCACCCGTATTGGGAAATTTCTTCTTTACATCGAGCAACAACTGCCGGGCCTGAGGGATATTGCCCAAGCCCTCATAGGCCTGCGCCAGGCCATAAATCGCGTCTGGATACTTTGGCTCGGTGGCGTCGTATTGATTCATTATAATTTCGTAGGCTTCTCGTGCTTCGGTGTAGCGGGCCAGGTAGTAATAGGCCTGTCCTTTCCAGTAATGGGCATTTACTACGAAACGTCCTTGAGGATAGATACTCAGGTATTGATCAAATTCTGCAACTGAGCGCTCGAACTCTTGGTTAATCGCAGAATCATAGGCCATTTGGTACAACTGCTGCTCACTTAAAACCGCCGGCTCCAATGTGGCACGAACTCTGACTCGACCTACGGCACTGGCATCAGGGTCTCTTGCGGCCGGTGTATCAGCGCCCTGAACTACGGGAGGTCTCGCATTCGGTCTACTTAAAACCAGCAAATCCTCCGCATTAAGATTAGTTCCCGCTGCCGAATTGGCAGTGGTGGTTGAATTCGCCGCCGCAGATTCGAGAGAGCTAAGTCGTTCATCCACATTGCTATAGCGACTCAGGGAATCCCTTTGTAATTTACGAATTTCATTACTCTGTTCCTCCACCATCGCGCGCAAGGCCTGGAGTTCGGCTTGTAATTGGCGATTTTGATCAAGCAATAACGACATCCCGTCATTGTTCGTGAGGGGAGGATTTTCTGCCGAGGATTCGAATTGGAACTGCCGGGATTGGGACTGACCCGGGGTGAAAGCCTGCGACTCCACCACCGAGCCCGTTCCCTGAGCTACAACTGTTGAGCTTAGCAAACCTGCAACCAGACAAAGTTGTAGTTTATTGCTTGTAGCCAGCAGGAGTTTTCTCATAGATGCTTACCTGCCAACGATTTCGACTCGTCGATTACGACTGTAGGCATTCTCGCTTTGGCCTGTCTGGGCCGGTCTTTCCTCACCGTAGCTCACTACCTCAATCTGCGAACGAGAAACCCCGTTAACAATCAGATAATTAAGAATGCCATTGGCGCGGCGCTCGCCCAGAGCCAGATTGTACTCACGGGTTCCACGTTCATCGGCATGCCCTTCCAAACGAATTCGTTTGCTGGGGCTAGCGGCCAGATCTCTGGCGTGAAAAGTCAATGTTTCGCGATCACTGGATTTGAATTCAGCCACATCGAAATCGAAATAAAATACAGTTTGACGCAATGCGTTCTGAGCCCTGATCTCTTCCTGAGATAATTGCCCGCTGCCAGAACCCGCGTTGCTTTGCGCGGTAGAACCACGGTTATTGGAAGAAGAAGCCTCGTTGCCGGCGGCCCCCTCCTCTGTGTCACTTGTTGAACTACATGCCGCCAGGCCAAATAGCGAAATAACCATCAGGCCTACTTTAAAAATTTGCTTGCTTTGCATTCCCACTCTTTGAATCCTCCAAAGACTTTTATCATTGTTTAAAACAGCTACAGTTTATAAAGCTTAATTTAAGAACGGAGACCACGCCGGTTCCCGCACATCGCCCTGCGTAGATGGTAAACGGAACTTCACTCGGCCGTCAATGGATACGGCGTCTAACACGCCTTTTCCATTAAAGGTCGTGGCATACATAATCATGCTTCCGTTCGGTGCAACACTGGGTGATTCGTCGAGCGAAGTATCGGTCAGGGTGATCATTCGACCCGTCTCGATATTCTGTACCGCAATCTGGTAATTCGGATTCTGCCGCGATTCCCGACGCACATGGACCAAATTCACGCCATCGGGTAGAAATGAGGCATTCATGCACTGAAAACAGTCATAGGTCAGCCTTTCAACCTCATAGGAGGGAGCCCCTAACTCTATTTGATATATCTGCGGCTGGCCTGAGCGTTCCGACATAAAAATGATGGAGCGACCATCGGTGGTCCAACTGGGCTCGGTGTCGATCAATGGGTGGTCTGTTAGCTGGGTTAGCTCATTGGTGACCAGGTCCTGGACATAGATATCCGGGCTACCATCTTTGGAGAGCACCATCGCCAGCTTGGTACCATCGGGTGAGAACTCGGGGGAGCTGTTTAAATTGGGAAAATTAGTAATCTGACGACGCAGTCCGGTAGAAATATTTTGAATGTAGATGCGCGGCAGAGTCGTTTCAAAAGACACATAGGCGACATCTTCCCCGCTAGGCGACCAGCTAGGCGACATGATCGGTTCTTGTGATTCCAACAAGACCTGGGCTCGATTGCCGTCGTAGTCGGACTTCTCCAGCCTGAAGTTGGTGAGTTCCGGGCTTATGAAATCCGCCACCACATACAGTATTTGCGTGGTGAACGCCCCGCGAGTGCCAGTGACCTGCTCAAACACGACGTTACTAATCTCGTGACCAATATCACGCAACTGGGCCACACTGCCGGTTAACACTTCACCGGCCAGTTTTATCTCGCGATTGATATCAAAAAATTCGTACTGCACCTGCACTAATTGACTGCCAGTTGTGCGAGTGATGTTTCCCACCAACAGATAATCCTGCGCCAGAATGCCCCAGTCCCGGTAAAACACTTCCTGCTCTTCGCTGGGCATACTGAGCATATTGGAGCGAGGCAGTGTTCTAAACTCGCCCACCTGCTCCAGATCATTCATCACTATCTGCGCCACATCTTCGCTCAACACACCGCTGCCTTCAAAGGCAAAAGGAACCACGGCAATAGGAATGGGATTGTCCACCCCCTGAGTTATCTGAATGCTGAGCGCGGCTTGGCTTGAGACGGACAGCAGGTACGCCGCAGCACCTACTAATGCAGCACATATTTTCAATTCAACAAATCCTCTGGCTGGAATATCAGAGACAAGGTCCTGAAATTCGCTGTAAATACATTAATCGGCAAATTCTGTAATTCTCTGAATGGCGCCGCCTTATAAACGGCATTTTTGGCTGATCGATCAAACGCCGGGTCGTTGCTGGACTCGGTAATGCTTGCTTCAAGCAGTTCTCCGGTCGGCAACATTCTAATTTGCAGCACCGCGCGCATCCCGTTTCGGGCGCTGGGCGGCCTGGACCAGTTTTCCTGCACTAACTGCTGTATGATCGCCGTCGCACTCTGCACTAACTCGAATTCTGTTCTTGCTCCTTCTGCCGATGCCGCTTCGGCGGCGGCTTGCTGCTCACGCTCTCTTTCTCGCGCGCGCTCTTGCTGCTGACGCTGTCTTTCGGCTTCGGCTAATTGTCTTTGCCGCTGAGCTTCAGTTTCGCTCTCTCGTTTACGTTGCTCCTCGGCTCTTAGTCGATCCTGTTCCTGCTTCTCTCGCAGTGTCGCTCTCGCGGCTTCTTGCTCACGAGCTCTTGCTTGTTCCTGAACCCGAGTCTGCTCCTGAACCCGGGCCTGCTCCTGACGTAAGCGTTCCGCCTCTGCATCCCGTTGCTGTTCTCTCTCGCGCGCAATTTGTTGCTGATCCCTGCGCTCGATACGCTGGCGCTCCAGAGCACGCTCATTCCGAAGCTGAGGGTTTTCATCGATAAATAGTGCCTTTATCACTGTCGGCTGCACCAATTCAAGAACTTCCGTTCTACTATTAAATTGAAAATAAAGCACCGCGGCCAATAGCAGAATATGCAGCGTGAGGGCAATAACAAATGACAGCGGGTAGCCGTTATAGATAATGAAATTTTTTGACAAAACACTCATGGCGGCAATGACTATTAAAATCGCTTATAAACTACTCAGGGGTTGAGTGATAAAATTAGGATTTGAAACACCTGCCTGGTTCAGGGTCGTGATCAAACTGATCATAGACCCCCAATTGGCTAATGTATCGCCTTCAACCAACACCTGTATGCTCGGATTCGCGCTGACAATTTTGCTTACTTGATCTCCCAGGGTTTCGAGCGTTAATGATTGCCTGCCCTCACCTGTCGCGCCAACACTGAGAAAGTACTCTCCAGCGGAGGTTATCGAAACCACCAGGGTTTCGAGATTTTCATCGATGCTCAATGGCTCATTATTGGCTTCGGGCAAATCAACATCGATACCCTGGTTGAGCAAGGGGGCCGTCACCATGAATACGATTAGCAGTACCAACATCACATCGATGTAGGGCACAACGTTTATATCGCTCATGGGTTTTCGCTTTTTACGGACCAGTATTTCCATTATTCAAACCTTTTGGATTTAATTTAGCCGGTATGAATCTGTCGATGCAGAATGCTGGAGAATTCATCGGTAAAGGTAATATAACTACCGCTTATGGAATCCACCTCCGAGGTGTATCGATTGTAGGCGACAACGGCGGGTATTGCCGCAAACAGACCTAAGGCTGTTGCCAAAAGCGCTTCGGCTATATTGGGCGCCACTACCTGAAGCGTCGCCTGCGCCTGCCCCGCCAAACCGATAAACGCATTCATGATGCCAATTACCGTGCCAAATAAACCTATATAGGGTGTCACCGATCCAACCGTGGCCAGAAAAGCCAAATGTTTTTCCAACTTCCCCTCTTCACGGGAGTAGGCAACGCGCATCGCGCGCTGTGCCCCTTCCATTATCGCCTCGCTATCGACTGAGGCTTGCTGCCGAAGGCGCATGAATTCCTTGAATCCGGCGCGGAAGATATTTTCCATGCCGACCACGGCTATCCCTTCCTTTTGCATCTGGCTGCCTTCTTTATACAGTTGGCTAAGATCCATGCCAGACCAGAAGCGTTGCTCAAAGCTGCGCACGCCTCTCGTCGCGGAGGACAACACCATCCAACGTTGCACAATCATGACCCAGGAAATCACCGACAACACCACCAAAATAAAAAATACAAATTGTACCGGGAGACTCGCTTCCAGTATCAGTTGTAGAGGGCTTATCCCTTCATTCACGTTTTTTTCTCCGAATTATAATAAACAGGCTTTGTGTTAGTAGGTGCGACAATGATTTTTTACAGGAAATCCGCGACTTCAGGGGATTATTCGGCCAATTCGGAAAATAGTTTTGTGAAAAGGCATTTAACCCGCTAAATGTAACCCTGAGAGGGTGAAAGCGGGCATTTAGCTTATGAATCATGGCCTAAATAGGGCAATTGGCTATAAAGCCATCGGACATGAAAAATTTCCCGTGACGCGACGTCTTTACTTCACTGCTCGCCCCTGGAATTGAACAAATCACGCATCTGCTCAGAGGGTTTAATCCCAAAATGGCGATAGGCGTGCTGGGTGACAACCCTGCCTCTTGGGGTACGCATGATAAATCCTTGCTGGATCAGGTAGGGCTCAAGTACATCTTCGATAGTATCTCTCTCTTCGCTGATGGCGGCTGCCAGAGAGTCGATACCGACCGGGCCGCCGTCAAACTTCTCGATCATGGTCATCAGCAGGCGTCGATCCATGTGATCGAATCCATTCTTATCGATACTCAGCATATCCAGCGCCAAGCCCGCCGTCTCGAAATTGACCCGACCATCCGCTTTCACCTCGGAATAGTCTCTCACTCGACGCAGTAGCCGATTTGCGATACGTGGCGTCCCGCGTGAACGTTTCGCTATTTCAGCAGCGCCCGTGTCATCGGTCGCGGTACCAAGAATTTTCGCCGACCTGCCGACGATGCTGGCCAACTCTTCAACTGAATAAAATTCCAGCCGCTGAATTATTCCAAAGCGATCCCGTAGTGGCGAAGTCAGTAAGCCTGCGCGCGTTGTCGCGCCGACTAAAGTGAAAGGTGGTAGGTCCAACTTTATCGATCTGGCGGCCGGACCCTCACCAATCATTAAGTCCAATTGATAGTCTTCCATCGCCGGGTATAATATTTCCTCGATCGCGGGGCTCAGGCGATGAATCTCATCGATAAACAACACATCACCCTCATCGAGATTAGTGAGCATCGCCGCCAGGTCGCCGGCTTTTTCCAATACCGGGCCGGAGGTCGTCTTAATTGAGACTCTTAATTCATTGGCAATAATGTGTGCCAGCGTAGTTTTGCCCAGCCCCGGCGGGCCAAAAATCAGCGTATGATCCAGTGGTTCCTGGCGATTGCGCGCCGCGCTGATAAAGATATCCATCTGCTCTTTCACACCTGTCTGACCAATATAGTCTTGCAGATAAAGCGGGCGAATAGCTCTATCCTGCAAGTCTTCGACCGGCAGCGCCGTGGCGGAAATTAGTCTATCTTCTTCCATGCAACTTCCTGGCTTCTCTCAATTTTACTTGTTTGCAATTTACTGGTTTGCAAATTTTCCCCATCCTAAATCATGCTCTTCAACGCCTGGCGGATTAGCTGTTCACTGTCACAAATATCCCCATTGTTTTTCATTATCTGAGCAATGGCATGCGCGGCTTGCTGTGGCTTGTAACCAAGACCCACCAAGGCTGTCTCGGCATCCCGGCTTATTGACGAAGTCAGAACCATCGCTGCAGATGCCGCTGTCTCGCCGGCGGGGGTGGCCCAGTCACTTAGCCTGTCCCGCATTTCAATTAGCAGACGCTCGGCCGTCTTCTTGCCGATGCCCGGCATCTTAACCAGCGCATTTAAATCATTCGCCCGCACGGCTCTGACTAATTCGTCCGCCTCCATTCCCGAGAGGATACCCAGCGCCATTCTTGGCCCCACTCCATTCACCTTGATCAATGATCGGAACATGCTCTTGTCTTTGGCTGCAAAGAAGCCATACAGCAGTTGTGCATCTTCTCTGACGACGAAATGCGTGTGCAGCACCAGTTCCTGACCAATGTCAGGCAATTGATACAGGGTACTCATGGGCACTTGCACCTCATAAGTAATGCCATTTACATCCACCTGAATCTCCGGAGGATTTTTATCGACGAGTATTCCGCGTATGCTCCCTATCACTTAAATCTCTTCCTGCTGAATGATTTTGCCCCGGCCATTCGAATCAAACTGGCCTCGGTATTGGCGTGACAAATCGCCACCGCCAATGCATCTGCCGCATCTTCGGCTATGGTATCACTTATCGATAACAGTGCTTTGACCATATGCTGTACTTGCAATTTATCAGCCCCACCGCTACCGGTAACAGCCTGTTTTACTTTACGTGCGGAATATTCGGCCACTGGTAATTCATGATGCACACAGGCAACTATCGCACTGCCGCGCGCCTGACCTAATTTAAGTGCGGAGGACACATTACGGCCCAAAAATACTTCTTCTATGGCAGACTGTTGCGGAGAGAACTCTTCGATAACCTGACAGATGCCGGAAAAAATTTTTTTTAACCTTTCTGGCTGAGAAGTTGTTTCGGTGCGAATACATCCACAGCCGACAAATTCCAGTTTGTTGCCTACAGAATTGATCAACCCGAAACCCGTGACTCTGGAACCAGGATCAATGCCCAGAATAATGGCCATTGCATTTCCTTTTGATTGCCGGCTTTTTAATTGTCACCCTCCTCTGTGCCGGACAGTTCAATTTCCTATAGCCTTTATAGTCGGCAACGGACTGGAAAAGGCTAGAGTTGAGCCGCTATTTCTTCGGAAATATTGGCATTAGAGTGGACATCTTGAACATCGTCGAGGTCTTCCATGGCATCAAGCAGCTTTAATAAGGCCTGTGCACCATCGAGATCGAGATCGGCCTGGGTAGAAGCAAGCATGGTCATTTCTGCGCTCATCGGTTCTAATTCGGCCGCTTTCAATGCATCCTGCACCGCGCCAAAGGTTTCCAGGGATGTCATTACATCGATGCTGCCGTCATTGTTCACTATGTCATCAGCACCAGCCTCAAGCGCCACTTCTATTATTTTCTCTTCATCATTGTCAGCCGAGAAACTGATAATTCCAGTCCTGGCAAACAGGTAGGCTACCGAACCATTAGTGCCAAGCGAGCCGCCATATTTTGTAAAGGCGTGCCTGACTTCTGCCACCGTACGATTCTTGTTATCTGTGAGCGTCTCGACCAGAATCGCGACGCCGCCGGGACCGTAGCCTTCGTAATTCAACTCCTCGAGATTATCGTTATCTGCTGTCCCGGCGCCGCGGGCTACGGCTCTATCGATAGTGTCGCGAGTCATGTTCGCGCCCAGGGCTTTGTCTACTACGGCGCGCAGACGTGGGTTGTCAGCTATGTCACCGCCACCTGCTTTCGCGGCAACCGTCAATTCTCTAATTATTTTTGTAAATACCTTGCCTCGCTTGGCATCTTGCCCCGCCTTGCGATGCTTGATATTAGCCCATTTACTATGACCTGCCATAACACCCTACCTCTTGTTGCGAGTGATGAGATTTCGTTTATTCCGCCTTTGGCTGTTCGCGCAATCGAATATTGAGTTCTTCAAGTTGTTTGGCCGAAACCGCTCCCGGAGCATCAGTCAACGGACAGGCGGCAGACTGGGTCTTCGGAAAAGCGATAACATCACGAATCGAACTAGCACCGGTCATCAACATGATTAGACGATCCAGGCCGAAAGCAATGCCTCCATGGGGCGGGCAACCATAGCTTAGTGCCCCCAGCAAGAAGCCAAATTTTTCCTCTGCCTCTTCCTCGCCAATTCCCAGCACCTTAAATACCGATTGCTGCATCGCAGGTTTGTTGATACGAATCGAGCCACCGCCCAGCTCGGTGCCATTGAGCACCATGTCATAAGCTCTGGATAACGCGGCTAGCGGATCAGCGGCTAACTGCTCGGCATCACAACTCGGTGCAGTAAACGGGTGATGCAAGGAGGTTAAGCTGCCATCGCTGGCGGTTTCAAACATGGGAAAATCCACTACCCAAAGTGGCGCCCAGATATCTTTAATCTGACCCATATCTTCGGCCACTTTTATGCGCAGGGCTCCGATCGCTTCGTTCACGACCTTGATTTTGTCAGCCCCGAAGAAAATGATATCGCCGGTCTGGGCTTTCAGCGTTTCCAGCAAGGCAGTAATCACCTCTGCCGACATGAATTTTAGAATCGGCGATTGCAGACCTTCTAACCCGGCAGTGATATCGTTCACCTTTACCCAGGCCAAACCCTTGGCACCATAGATCGCCACAAAATCCGTATAACTATCGATTACCTTACGAGACAGACTGGCTCCCTGGGGTACTCTCAACGCCACGACTCTACTCTCTGTGTCATTCGCCGGTCCGCTAAAAACCTTGAAATCGACGCCTTTCATCAACTCGGCGATATCGACCAGCTCCAGATCAATGCGTAAATCAGGCTTGTCCGAACCATAACGAAGCATTGCTTCGGCATGGGTCATCTGCGGGAATTTTCCCAGTTCTACATCGAGATGGGTTTTGAATACTTCACAGATCATCTCTTCCATAATAGCCATGATCTGTTCTTCATCCATGAAAGACATTTCTACATCAATTTGGGTGAATTCAGGCTGTCGGTCTGCGCGCAGGTCTTCGTCTCTGAAACACTTGGCGATCTGATAGTAGCGATCCATACCGGCGGCCATCAGAATTTGCTTAAAAAGCTGTGGCGACTGTGGCAAGGCAAAGAATCTGTTTGGATGAGTCCGGCTGGGGACCAGATAGTCACGTGCTCCCTCGGGCGTCGCCTTGGTTAACAACGGGGTTTCGACATCGACAAAACCATGTCCATCGAGAAAGTTTCGCACCGTATTGCTTACCTTCGAGCGAAATCGAAGTCGACCTGCCATCTCCGGGCGTCGAAGATCGATATAGCGATAGCGTAATCTGATTTCTTCACCAACCTCGGCATGCTCATCCAGTTGCATTGGCGGGGTGTTGGCCGCATTCAAGACCTCAAGCTGTTTTCCTAATACTTCGATTTTCCCGGTAGTCATATCATTGTTACTGGTGCCCTCGGGGCGCAGGCGCACAATTCCTGTCACTTTAATCACAAATTCGTTGCGCACCCCCTCGGCAATAGCAAAACTCTCTACTGTGTCAGGATCGTAAACAACCTGGGCAATCCCTTCCCTGTCTCTTACATCCAGAAATATCACGCCGCCGTGATCTCGCCGGCGGTGAACCCACCCACAAAGTACAACTTCCTGGTCAACAAATGACTCGTTTAATTCACCGCAATAGTTACTGCGCATAGTTTTATCCTGTCCTGATTCTGTCTTTAAAAGTAGCTGAGATAGTGACTGAGCCAAGTAACACGGCTCAAGGCATCTTGTTTAGCCGGCGTCTCAGCCAGGTTTCGATTTAGTCTTTGCTTTCCCGGCCGGCTCCTTGGCTTTATTCTTTCCCTTGTCTTTACCCGAGTCCGCGCTCTCGGCTTTGGCTTTAGTCTTGTCAGTACTCTCGGTTTTCTCCGTCGTTTTTGCACTATCGGCCGTCTTGGAGACGCCTGAATCCGACTCGGCTAACTGCTTCTTGTCTCCGGTCTTGAAGTCTGTTTCGTACCAGCCGCCCCCTTTCAGGCGAAAACTGGCGGCAGAAACCAGTTTCCTCAACTTCGGCTTGCCACAAACTGGACATTTAGTTAATGGTTTGTCGCTAATTTTCTGCAACGATTCCATTTTGTGTTCACAACCAGTGCACTGATATTCGTAAATCGGCATCTAATCCCACCCCTCATTCTTCACCAAATCCACCTATTGGTATCTGGGATCCATAGGCTTACTTTCAAAGCCACTGAAAGCCGGCGATTATACCTTATATGGATTTTCTCACGCACCTCTCATTCGCATTCATTTCACTCATGCGGGATTATCCGGATTCGCATTTATGCGGCCCCTGCCCCCTTACTGCTCCAGGCAGGGGCTGACTGGAATCCCAAAATTGAGTCGAGTGAGAAACTAAATTTTAACTAATTCGCACGACTCGCCGTCATTCTCGCAATGACACTCCAAGAAAAACCTGTTCTTACTTTTATAGGCGAAACTATCTATTGCGAATTGAGTCGACAGTCACAAATTACAAATAAGCAGTTGACAAAGACACCAATTTCGGCGCGCAGAATTTCTCCAGAGGGGTATGCCAAATCCCGGCGCAGGAGATATGCCGCAAGCAAATAAGTTATTGCCACATCGCAAGTGCTACCATTTGACTCGGTATAAAACCGAATAATTATTGTAGAATTACCCGCATCGTTTATTAATGCCAACTATTGCCGCTAAAGTGATAGAATTACTTGCTAGGTCAATGTGAATGATTTATAAATACATCTCCTGAGAGACGGTGGCGGTGTCAGTTTTCAAGCAAAGTTGAAAATCCGATTCCCGAGTGGCGTCTCCTCCTCGGGATAGATATCCTAGAGTAGATAAACCAAGCAACATAAACAGAACGAAAAAACTTAACTTATAATCCAATTTGTAAAAAGAGAGCGGGCATGGCTGTTAAAAAATCACCGAAGAAAGCTGCAACTAAAACTAAAGCAAGCGCTGTTGCGACGCGCAAGACTCCAGCTATTCAAAAGAAATATACCAAAACTGAAATCCTCAACGAAATCTCTGAAAATACCTCGGTAAGCAAGAAAGATGTTGCCGCTGTATTGGAAGAACTGAGCATACTAATCGAACGTCACGTTAAGAAGCGTGCGATTGGTGAATTCACGCTGCCAGGTTTATTGAAAATCAAGTCAGTGGTTCGCCCCGCAAGACCGGCACGCAAAAACGTGCCTAATCCTTTCCGACCCGGCGAATTAATGGATATTCCCCGAAAAGGCGCCACTACTCGAGTCAAAGTACTGCCTTTGAAGAAGCTAAAAGAATTTGCTTTATAGAGTCCAGTCCGGTGCTTAAAGCTTCGGCTTGAACAGTACTGGAAGTGGTTTCGAAAAAGCGCCCTAGCAAGCTAGCAAAGATAAATAAGAAAGGCAGCCAATGGCTGCCTTTCTTTATTGTCTGTGCTGCTTTCGGTAAGATCAACCGCGCCAAGACCGTTATTTAGTAGAGGCTTCCAACATTCTTTCAAGACATACACGGAAACATCAATGCGAGCCAGTCAATATCTAATAGCGACGGTCAAGGAAACACCCTCCGATGCTGAAATAATCAGCCACCAATTGATGCTGCGCGCAGGTCTGGTAAGAAAGCTTGCCAGTGGGCTGTATACCTGGCTGCCACTGGGATTACGCGTGCTGCACAAGGTAAGCCAAATAGTTCGTGAAGAGATGGACAAAGCCGGTGCTATGGAAGTGTCAATGCCGGTGGTGCAGAATGCAGAACTCTGGCTGGAATCAGGTCGCTGGCAAACCATGGGGCCTGAATTATTGCGTTTCAAAGATCGTCACGATCGCGATTTCTGCCTTGGTCCAACCCATGAAGAAGTGATTACCGATCTGGTGCGCAATGAGTACAGCAGCTATCGACAACTCCCCGCCATTTTCTATCAGATCCAAACCAAATTCAGAGACGAGAGACGACCTCGTTTCGGCATCATGCGCGCGCGCGAATTCATCATGAAGGATGCCTATTCCTTTCATGTCGATCAACAATCTCTCGATAAAACCTATCAAATGATGCATCAAACTTATTGCAATATCTTCCACCGGCTTGGTCTGGATTTTCGGCCGGTTATAGCTGATTCGGGCAATATAGGTGGCAGTACTTCTCATGAGTTTCATGTGCTTGCAGACTCGGGCGAGGATGAAATTGTATTTAGCAGCGAGAGCGAATACGCCGCAAATATTGAACTGGCCGAGGGCAAATTGGCTCCAATTGACAACGATTCAGACAAACTGCCGCAGAAAATCGTCGAGACTGGCAGCGCCTTTACCATCGAAGAGGTATCCAACTGCTTGCAGATTGAGCCAACAGCCATAGTCAAGACCTTGATTGTGCATGCTGCCAACGACGCGGGAGAAAGAACTGATGAGCTGGTGGCATTGCTTTTACGTGGCGATCAGGAGCTCAACGAGACCAAGGCGCAAAAACTGGATGCTGTCGCCTCGCCGCTTGAATTCGCCAGCGACGAAATCATCGAAAAAACTATCGGCTGCAAGGTCGGCTGCATCGGACCTTACCAACTGAGCATCAAAACTATTGCGGATAGCAGTGTTAGCGACTTAAGGAATTTTGTCTGTGGCGCCAACCAAGCCGGGAAACATTTGTTAAATGCGAACTGGGATGATAATTGCAAATTTGACTTTGTCGCCGATATTCGCAAAGTTCAGGAAGGCGACCTGAGCCCGGATGGCAAGGGCACTCTGTCAATAAGACGCGGCATCGAGGTCGGACACATATTCCAGCTTGGAACAAAATACAGCCAGCCCTTAAAGGCCACTGTATTGGATGAAAATGGCAAAGCCGTCATAATGCCAATGGGTTGCTACGGAATAGGAGTAACCCGCGTAGTCGCCGCCTGCATCGAACAAAACAACGATGCGCAGGGCATTATCTGGCCCGATAATATTGCCCCTTTTCAGCTAGTCATCGTACAGATCGATGCCCACAAATCGGAGCAGGTAGTCGATGTTTCAGAAACCCTGTACTCCACCGCCCAGTCCTTAGGCTTGGAAGTACTACTGGATGATCGCGACAAGAAGACCAGCCCCGGAGTGAAGTTCGCGGATTCGGAATTAATGGGTATCACTCATCGCATCGTGGTATCGCCAAGAACTTTGGCAGATGGTGTCGTTGAGTATAAAAACAGAGTCGAGGGCGAGAAGCAGTTGATTAACAAAGATGCCATTGTTGATTTCTTGAAGACTTTCTTAAAAGCGGCTTGAACGCGGCTCTTTATCCACCTCAGCAGACTCTAATGGTCTACAGATAGCCTCATATTCGCCCTGCTCTCTGACAGGGCTAAAACGTGGGGCCTCGTCATTAGTCAGACCCTAAAATCACTTTAAAAGCGATAAAGGGAGTCGGCGAAACCACTGCTTATACCGTATACTGGCCGGAACACTGCCCGAATAAACCGCCATGGCTCTGCAATTTCTTCGTCTACAACCCCGTCTTGCACAGATTCGCTCTGCCTTTAATGAATTCCTATGGCAGCAAGACACCACGAAACACCCTCTTTGGCAGCGGACCCTGATACGAAGTAGCCAGATTTTTGTCGCCGTTGTGCGGGATCTGATCGAGGGACAATTATCCCTTCGCGCAATGAGCCTGGTGTTCACCACGGTAATTGGTTTCTTTCCGCTGCTGGCATTGACATTCGCGGTGTTGAAGGGACTCGGCGCCCATAACGCTCTGGAGCCCACGCTGCTCGCCCTGTTACAGCCTCTGGGTGAACGCAGCAATGAATTTACCAGCGAAATACTCAGTTATGTCGATACCATTCAGGTGGAACTAATCGGCATTACCAGTGTGGGTCTACTGCTGTATATCGTGATGGATATGATGCGTAAGATCGAATCCTCGTTTAACTATATCTGGGCAGTTAAACAGGGCAGATCCTGGTCAAGCCGGGTCAGTGAATACCTGTTTGCCGTGATAGTCAGTCCCCTGCTTTTATTTCTCTCCATCAGTATTAGCTCTTCGGTGAACACATCACTGTTTGAACGATTTCTCGAGGGTCTGGCTTACGGTAGCCTGGTCATTGAATTCATCGCCTTTGTCACGCCGATGCTATTCATGTCTCTGGCATTTGCCTTTGCCTATGGTTTTCTACCGAATACCAAAGTGCAGTTCAGCTCCGCATTTATAGGCGGACTCGTAACAACCATCATCTGGAAATTAATGGGCTCGGTGTTTCAGGGGTTTTTCATTTCTTCGGCAAGAGAGTCGATCTACCTCGCCTTTGCCACGGCGGTGGCGGTAATGTTTTTTGCCTACATAGGCTGGTTGGTGGCATTGGTTGGAAGCAGCATAGCCTTCTATCATCAAAACCCGGCCAAGGCGCGTAGCGGTCGCGAGATGCGCAAACTCAGCATCATTCAGCAGGAAGAACTCGGCATGACCATCGCCTCGATCATCATCAATCGTTTCAATCAGGGACTGGAACCTGTCAATGAGGATGAATTGCTTACCACGCTAAGTGCCAATCCGGTTGTCATCGAGTATGCTCTGCACACTCTGGAAGAAATTGGTCTAATAAGCAAAACCGACGATGAGCCAGCGCGATTTCTGCCCACCAAGTCGGTTAATGGTTGTACACTGGCGGAAATTTGGAAGGCGTTACGCCGCTATGATGCCGATCCTCTGGAAGAGACTGGCTACTCGAAGGATTTGGGGAGAGTAAGGGAATTTCAGTCTCAACTCGAGCAGATTGTCGAAAGCGAACTGGGTAGCAAAAAATTCATCGACTAGCCTCCTCCTCACTGGAGCAGTAGTCTATTTTATTGCCAAATCGGCAGGAGAATTTCGATGCAAGCAATCAAGATTTATCACAATCCCAACTGCTCAAAGTCTCGGGCAAGCCTCGCTTTACTGGAAGAAAATGCTATTAAGCCAGAAATAATCTACTACCTCGAAACGCCACCGACGGTTGCTGAACTCAAAGATCTGCTGCTAAAGCTGGGCATGACTATTGATGACATCCTGCGTAAATCCGAAGACGAATATGATGAACTCGGCCTGGATGATGATTCACTCAGTGAGGAGATAATTTTCGATCTCGTCACTAAACATCCAATTTTACTGCAACGTCCTATCGTAGTAAAAGGCGATAAAGCCATCATCGGCCGGCCGCCTGAAAACGTGCTAAGCCTGCTTGGAGACTGAGGCTATGGAGCCGCCCTATATTTTAGTGCTTTATTACAGCCGCTATGGCGCCACCGAAAAAATGGCACAGCTGATTGCCCGCGGCGTCGAGCAGACAGATCGCATAGAGGCGCGGATACGAACAGTGCCGTCGGTTTCTCCGAACACTGAAGCCAGTGCGGCAGAAATTCCTGACGAGGGGGCCATTTACTGCACGCAGGAAGATCTCAGACATTGTGCCGGGCTCATTATTGGCAGCCCCACTCGCTTCGGCAATATGGCGGCGGCATTAAAATATTTCATCGATCAGACGGGGGGAATTTGGGCCTCCGGTGCGTTGATCGACAAACCCGTCGCAAGCTTCACTTCGACAGCATCCCTGCATGGCGGCCAGGAGACCACCCAATTAACCATGGTTATTCCGCTGTTGCACCACGGAATGATTTATTGCGGCATCCCCTATTCGGAACCCGCGCTTAACACCACCACCAGCGGTGGCACTCCCTATGGCGCCAGCCATGTTGCCGGCGTCAATAATAAAAACCCCATCAGCGATGATGAGAGTGCACTGTGTCTGGCGCTGGGCAAACGAATGGCGGGGCTGGCTGTTAAACTGGCGGTTCAATAGGATTACGACAAAAATTGATGACTCACTCCACGGCTGCACTGCCGGCAAATATTCAGCGAACAAAAACCGCAATACTGCTGACCTACTATGCTCTGATCGCTTACTTCGCAGTCAGCGCGACAATCATCGTATTTGACGAAATTAGATTAGCCAGCCTGGTGATTTGGTTGCTGCAGACTATTCCATTGCTGCTCTTTGCTCTGGGTCTGCACCGGGCACAGCTGAGAACCTACGCCTGGTTGTGCTTTGTGGTGTTATTGTATTTTATGCACGCCGTGTTGGTGGCATTCCAGGCGGAAACTTTATTACCGGGGCTTATCGAAGTCACGCTGTGTACGGCATTGTTTGTATTGCTGATCGTATTCATTCGACAGTACAGAGTACATTTTCAGGTACCGCTTTAGACCCTTACTGGCCTGGCGCACGGATTTTTCTGTAGCAAGTTCACCAGCCCAGCGTTGACTTAACCAAGGGTATGCTCAGCTTTCGCTTCTGTTCCAACGAGCTTTGATCCAGTTTATCCAATATCCCCATCAGGGCAAGCAGGCTTCGCTGCGCCCTCAGCAGAATAAATTCTGCTACCGCATCGGGCAGTTCTATACCTCGCTGCTTCGCCCGTAACTGCAGTGCCAATAGTTTTCCCTTATCATCGAGTTCTTTCAATTGCAGGATTAAGCCTGACTGCAAGCGTGAGTGCAGGTCGGGCAAATCGATTGCGAGATTTTTCGGCGCTGTTTTGCCCGCGATAATGAGCCGGGCGCGGCTTTCCTTAATGCTATTGAAAGCGGTAAACAAGGCCGACTCCCAGCTTTCGTCACCCGCAATTTCATCAATATCATCGATGCAAACCAGAGATAGCGAACTTACCCCCTGCAAAATTTCCGGGGATAGTTGGCGTTTCTCTTTCAGGGGCAAATACAGCGCTCCGCTAGTCGCCATTGTTGATTCTTCTACCATTGAATCTTCTGCCGTTGATTTGTGACAAGCCGCTTGCAGAATATGCGTCAATCCTGGAGAACCTTTGCCCCAAATATAGACAAATTGTTCATCACAATCTGCCTGAAGATAATCTAGCAGCTGTTGATTTTCGGCGCTGACCAGAAAGTTTTCGAAGCGGGCATCGTCATCGAGTCCAAGCCCCAGAGCTAACTGCCCAGAATTTACTACCGACATCAGCTAGCGCGTCCAACGATAGTGCAGAAGGGATGGCGGATTTGCTGAAGAATCTTGAATTGGCCGCAAATCGCGATCAAGAGCAATCTGCTCAAATAATTGCCGACTATCGCCAAACAAACCTAGCTGGAGCTCAATACGTTCCCCGTCTAATTCGGCCGCCGTAACATTTTCCACCAGTCCAAGGCTTTGCACATAGCTCAATAACGCCGAATAGGCTGACAGGTTTTTTATACCGTCGACCCTGAGCCGCACAATTTGCTGGTTTGAGGTTTCCGGAACGATGGCAAAATAGCCCGCCAATCGATTGGTAATACGATCCAGCGGCTTGTATAAATACGCCTGCAGGTCTTCATCGACATCATCAAATACTTCTGTCTCATCTTGAAAAATAAATTTCCATACCCCTATCAACTCCCCACTGTCGGTGAAGTGTAGCCGACCGGACAAGATACTGTCCGCGTCATACCGCTGACTGGCATTATTAATCGCCTCCTCGTCCTGAATCCAGGCTGTATCCACTGACAAGTTTCTACGGTCCTCGAAGTCCAGTACCGGAAAGATTATCGGCAAGCCTCGCTGTTCGGCGAAATCCTGAATGACCTGTACTATGTCGGGACGCCCATCGCCCGTCAGAAAACTTCGTTCACCCGCCGCATTTTGCAATACCATCCACAGCAGAACGCTGGGCCGATTACTGTCCCACACGGGAATGTCCGCCTTGGCTAACAACTCATCGATCAGAGACGCGGCAAAATCGACATTGATATAACGCTGTTCAACGGTATAAAACGCGGCGTTGGCTGGATCGTTGCCTACCGAATTATCCTCTATTGGCAATTCCACTGGTTTAGACTCAAAGCTGATTCCCTCGACATAACTGAGGGCATTGGCAATGGCGCTCTCGATAACCGGGTTTTCCAACCAACGTTGCTCGCCGGTGACCTTTACTATCACGGCGGCCAACGCCGCAGTGACAGCCCGTTCGCGCTCGGAGTCACCTTCATTACTGACCGCTATCTGCTGGCTATACAAGCCCGTAAGCGGCAAGGCAGCGCTAGGTTGCAGCCACACGAACAAAACTGTCGCTAATATCAGGCGTTTGAGAGTGTAAAGTTTTCTTAGTGTCATCATTGGCAGCGATAATACTGTATATGGCCAGCTATGGCATAGCTTGGCAGTGCCTCAGTTTGTTTCCGTCACTCAACTAGCGCAGACGAGGGCAGGAGAACTCTCTACAAAAAGCCATTGAACTAGTCGATGTTTGAAACCAAGCCCCCCTGCTCAACAGCCAATCGATAGAACTCTTGATCCAGAGCCATTGGATAGAATCCCTGCAAGTGCTGTCAATGCAATGAGCCGAAAGCAGATTGAAGGATGGCGAGCCGTCCGAGGCAGGAAGCCGAGGCCGAGCCTACAGGGTGTATTTACGGCGTGCTGGTAACCCTTCAATCTGCTTTCGCCTCCCCCAATTCAGTGTCGAAAACAGGGACAAAACTGATTCGCTTTGGCTGGAGCGATGGCATTGACAGCGAAGTTCTTATTCAGTCCTGCAATGAGTCGCTTATTCATTGTTTTATTCACTGACGTGGGCTGTGCATCTTGATAAAATGCGCGCTTCAAATTTTTATTACGGGAAACACACAATGGCCGTCGACGATAACCAGGGCGAGTCTGGATCCACAACTAAGCCGTCTCTAAGTTATCGTGATGCCGGCGTCGATATCGATGCTGGCAATGCGCTGGTCGAGCAGATAAAAACCGTAACCCGCAAGACCAATCGGCCGGAGGTGCTCTCCGATATTGGCGGCTTTGGCGCACTGTGCGAGATTCCAGCCGGCTATGAACGACCGGTATTGGTCTCTGCCACCGATGGCGTGGGCACCAAGTTAAAACTGGCCATGACACTCGGCAAGCATGACACCATCGGTATCGATCTGGTTGCCATGTGCGTTAACGATTTAATCGTCTGCGGCGCAGAACCGCTATTCTTTCTCGATTACTACGCCACCGGCGGCTTGAATGTAGAAACAGCCATCAGTGTAGTAACGGGAATTGGCGCTGGCTGTGAATTGGCCGGTTGCGCACTTATTGGTGGTGAAACAGCAGAAATGCCCGGCATGTATTCCGGCGATGACTATGACCTGGCCGGTTTCGCTGTCGGCGTGGTGGAAAAATCAAAAATAATCGATCAGAAGAAAGTCGCTATCGGCGACTGTCTGATAGGGCTAGCCTCTTCCGGGCCCCATTCCAATGGCTACTCGCTGATTCGAAAGATTATAGAAGTCAGCAAGGCTGATCTCAGCCAGGATTTTGGCGATAGCACACTTGGCGAAACTTTACTGACACCTACAACGATCTATGTGAAAACAATCAATGCTCTGGCTCAGAGTGTTGATATCCATGCCCTCGCGCACATTACCGGCGGTGGCATCACCGAGAATCTGCCCAGAGTTCTACCTGAGAATACCCAGGCACACATCAAGCTGAATTCCTGGACCCGACCGGAAATATTCAACTGGCTGCAACGAGAAGGCAATGTGACTGATCAAGAAATGTACCGCACCTTCAATTGCGGCCTCGGCATGATTCTCTGCGTGGCTAAAGATCAGGCACAACAGACACTGGATATTCTCAATCTGGATTCTGAACAAGCCTTTATTATCGGCACCGTAAACTCACGCAGCGATGCGGATCAAGCCAGCGTCGTCCTCGACTAAAAACGGATTATTGGCAGTATGCAAAAAACTCATTGCTCGGTCGTTGTTTTAATCTCTGGTAATGGCACGAACTTGCAGGCCTTGATCGATAGCAGCGTATCTTCCAACTACAAAATCGCTGCCGTGATTTCCAATAAGTCAGATGCTTTTGGGCTAGTCAGGGCCGAACGTGCCAATATCCCCACCGCGTTTATTGATCACCGTGATTACCAAAGTCGCGAGCAATTCGACCTGGCACTGATTAAATCCATCGACAGCTTCAGCCCGGATCTGATCGTACTGGCGGGGTTCATGCGGATTCTCAGCCCGACGTTTGTGCAACATTATCAGGCAAAGATACTCAACATTCACCCCTCCCTACTTCCCGCGTATCGCGGCACCGACACACACCAGCGCGTTCTGGATGCCGGTGAGAAAGAGCACGGGGTGTCGGTGCATTTTGTCACCGAAGAGTTGGATGGTGGCCCGGTGATCGCCCGAGAGAAAATCAAGATTGAGCCGAACGATAGCGTCGAGACTCTGGCCGAAAAGGTGCATGCCAAGGAACACATCATCTATCCGAAAGTCGTATCCTGGTTTGCCGCTGGGCGATTGCATATGCAAACCAACAAAGCTTATCTCGACCACGACCTGCTTCCGGAGACTGGCATCGAGATCACTCCGTCGTGAGCCGATTGGCCAGCTTTTTCTCGGCCTTGTCAGCCAGCGCATTGCTTGCCTTCGTCGCTACTTCCAGCCATGCCCAACAAGCGCTTGAGTATTCTGCCCACTACAAGGCCAGTGCCAATGGCATCGCCGCCAGCGCGGATCGAAGCCTGATCAGGCTTGAAGACAACAGCTATCGACTAACAAATATACTGCAGGCAAAGCTCCTCGGCCTGACTGTTGCGACGCTGGAACAGCGCAGTGAATTCGACTTGGCTGACGGCATGATCAAGTCTCACACTTACGCCTATCACCTGAGCGGAATCAGCAAGGTCTCGAACACCATAGCCTTTGACTGGGATACACAGATTGCGCTCAGCACCGAAGACGAGCAAAGTTGGCAACTTGAGTTATTCGATGGCGTCATGGACCCGCTGAGTTATCAGTTTGCCTTACGCCAGCGCTTGCTATCAGCGACTGCCGAAGAAGTTTCCGCCATGGAATTAGAGCTGGAATTCCAGCTAATCGATGCCGATGAAATCGAACACCATCAATATCGATTACTTGGGGATGAAGTACTGCTCACTCCTCTGGGTGAATTAAATACCGTTAAACTGGAGAGAGTGCGGGAAGCCTCTGATGCAAGAGAAACCACGATTTGGCTGGCGCGAGATTGGAATTTTCTGCTGGCCCGCATCGAGCAGGTTAATCGCTCGGGATTGCGCATTAAATTAGAACTTACATCCGCCGCGATAGAGGACGAGCTTGTTTCGGCTTTGAATTAACCGGCCTCAGGCCGACGCTGCCTTGTTGGAGCCTGGTGGTAGCGCCGTTAGGCTTGCGGCTTGCTCTGCACTGTCATTATTCTTCATGCCTGATTTCTTAATCTCGCTGTGCGGGCTTTCGACTTCCTGCGGCAGTTCATCGGTCTGATTTTTTTGCAGACCATATTTACGTATTTTATCCACCAGAGTGGTTCTTCCCATATGCAGCCGATCTGCTGCACGCGCGACCACACCCCCGCTGTCACCCAACGCTTGCTCGATCAGATCTTTCTCCAGGTTACCCAGGTATTGTTTTAAATCCAGTCCATTAAGCGGCAGCAGTACTTCATTACTGTCCAGCTCAGCACTATTGGACTTGAGTGGAACAATGCTGTCCGGTTTTTGTTCAGCCAATCGCTCCCGCTGCGGGTCCACGTTAGCCTGCTGTTGGAACTTCTTTGGCAGATCGTTTTCACCGACTATGCCATGAGGATAAAGTATGGCCATGCGCTCAACCAGATTCGCCAACTCTCTCACATTTCCCGGCCAGGGATAATGACAAAGTGAGGCGATTGCACCGGAATTAAATCTTACCGATCCTCGTTTCTCTGCTTCCATGATAGTAATGAGTTCATTAAGTAGCAGAGGTATGTCTTCTGCCCGCTCTCGCAGCGAAGGCATTTCAATGGGGAATACATTGATGCGGTAGTACAGGTCCTGGCGGAATTCACCCCGCTCTATCATTTGCTCAAGGTCTTTATGCGTCGCCGCCAGAATTCGTACATCCGCTTGTAGTGTATTCACCCCACCAACTCGCTCAAAGCTACGCTCCTGCAAGACCCGCAACAGCTTCACCTGCATACTGAGGGGCATGTCTCCAATTTCATCGAGGAAAAGCGTACCGCCATCGGCTAATTCAAAACGCCCCGCACGCGATGCTATCGCCCCCGTAAACGCCCCTTTCTCATGACCAAACAATTCGCTTTCCAATAACTCTCTGGAAATAGCACCACAGTTTATCGGCACAAAGGGCTTGTCCGATCTGTCAGAATTGAGATGCAGATTTCTTGCCACCACTTCCTTACCAGTGCCGGATTCGCCAGTGATGAGTACACTGACTTCCTTGTTGGCGACCTGGCCCATCATATTTCTGACCCGTTGTACGGAATCGCTTTTCCCCACCAGAGAACGAAACATATTGTAATCGCGAACACCCTCAAAATCGCGCAAGCGGTTGTAGTGCTCGTGAAAAACTTTGGCCTTATGCAAGGCGTCAAGCAAGGGTTGGTAACTGAGTGTGGCGGGCAGTTTGGCGGTAATGCGGGTTCGTAATTCCGCATCGAGCGACGTTGAAATACTGTGATTTCCGATCAATACAAAAGGAATTCCGGCCTCGAATTGATAAATTTCTTGCAGGATACCCTCGAGTACTTTTTCTTCACAATCGCCAATAATAGCCGCTGCAATTTTCGAGGGTTTTCCTGCGCCTTCGGCTATCCGATTTTGCCAATCAGACGAGTTGGCGACAATAGTTGTTTCACCGAGAAAAGACAGCACTGTGTTCAGACTCCGACTGGACTCAGCATCGTCATCGATTAACAGTATTCTTGCGTCTTCAATCATAGCAACGTAATTCTGATTGTAATGGTTCTAATGGGAAGGTCCAGTTTGCGTTAGCGCGGTCCTGTAGTCTACAACTGACAGCCTACAGCCTACAACCGGCGATCTATAACGGATTGAGGGAGAAACTTTAAGCAAATCGGCACTGGCAAAGGCGGCTTCAAAAACCTCAACACGGTCAGCAATGCCGAATTTTCAGGCTCGTTCAATTAGACATGGTAGCCCGCTATTAGTCAATCGGAGAGAGGAATTTTGAGAACTACACCCAAGGTTTTTCCTACAGGCTGTAGACCAGTTTAGCGCACATGCCTGGCGCTATAAAAAAGCCTATTCGCCACCGCTTGTGTATCTATGAGTTTAAGCGCGCCATCACAAATCAAGCAAACCTTTACTCAATCAGAGTCACCATTAGCCGGGAATGAGATTCGCCGCCGAAAGTTTTGGCTGAAAATTTATTTTTCAAATCTGCCGGCTCTGACGACTCCGAAATTGAATAGCGGCCCAAGTCAAACTGACTACAATTTCTTGCCTTGCTATGAAGCATCGCCTCCCAAATAAGCGCAGGCAACACAGGCCGGTCATGCGAGTCAGTCGAGACATCAGCACAAACAAAATGGCAAGTCCTGTCAGTGTGAGCGAACAGAGCGCTGAATACCAGATTATCTTTATTCCTACCCTGTACCAGGAATCCATTTCCTTGCTGAATTAATTTCTCATAAGCGAGCCGAGGGGAAATGCTGGAATTAGCCAAACCGGCCTTGGCATTCAGCGACAGGGTATTTGTGTAGTCCAGATTTAAATTATCGAAGCTTCGTCCGATCAGGATTTCAATCTCAAGATTGCGTCTTCCCCATTCAATCCATCCTCGACAGCTTTTTGAAACATTCCTGTATAACGTCCGCCGAGATAACGACAAATCAATTACCTCGGCTTTTTGCGCTACCAGCTTGCCACCTTTAAGTAGCAGCACTTGAGTCACCGGCGACATAATTCCGCAGCTTATCGGGTCGAGGTACTCAACGGAGTGGGGTTGAATTTCTTCGATGAGTTTATGAATATGCTGCTGCAATAATCGAATAGCTTCGGGATTAAAATTATTTGAGCACTCCATCATTGTCAATCGATTTACATGGGTAGAGGCTTCCAGGCCAAAATAACCCATGCAATTTCGACCCTGCTGGTCTACATGCAGCGTAAGGCTACAGCCAAATACCGGTTCATCCTCGGCTATAACAAGAAAGGAGCGGTCGGTGAAGAGATGTTTTTCTGCAGCAACTCCAGGAAGTTGTGCCCCCTGCTGCATGTAGAGCGGATTTTGCACCGGATCATTCGCGTACAATGTATTCCAGTGCTGGCAGAATTCTGAATCTGAAGCCTCAATTACGCCGTGCATTTTTCGATTTCTCTCGGTGTTTTTTCGACACAGCCCTGTATCTTCCAATATTCCCACCTTTTGCTCTGGCAATCCGGATGCTTCCTTCTCATCCCGACCAGCAATAAAATTCTGGGGCACGAAAATCCTACAAGCAATTCAGCGCTTAATTGCGTCAGGAGAACTGACAAGGCATTTCAACAGCCGCAAGTTAACTACGGCACATAATGTAATTACATGAGACAAGAATGCTGTTGTAGCTGAGAAAAGTCGAACAGTATCAAGGGCAATTTGGGGTAAATATCGAGAGGGGATTGGGGAAATTTACCCGCATAAACAATGAATACAATCGTCGTGTACTTAAGCTTTGCTAAATTGCAGTGATATACTTCCCGCACATTAGATGATCCTTAATGCTAGCCGCCTACCTTGATCTATAATCAGGGTTTCGCAAACTTCTTATTAATATTCGCTACTCGCGTGAATAAATTATGCTTAATCAGGCTCTTTGCTCTACAAGTCTTAGAATAAGCATTAGAGAACCGTGATGATTAATTGGGACTACACGAATCCGCATACCTGTGAGATTACCGTACAAAACTCTGATATTGACGGCATGGGTCATGCCAATAATGCCTGTTATGTAATCTGGTGTGAACAGTGCGCATGGAGTCATTCTGAAAGATTAGGGTTGAGCGTAAAGGATTATCAAAAACTCGACCGGGGTGTTGCCATCAATAAGGCGTCCTATGAATACTTTCTACCCAGCTTCGAAAATGAAAAACTGTTAGTTGGCACCTGGCTGACGGCTTGTGACAATAAGTTGCGTCTGGAGCGACGATTCCAAATGATAAATCCGGCCACAGAAGAGACCGTTTTGCGCGGCCATTGGCAGCTTATTTGTGTGTCTTTGAAGAGCGGGAGAGCGGCCAAATTTCCGCCGCAATTTATTGATATTTATGGCGGCGCCGTAGTAAACGACGCCTCCGAATAAAGTGAATTAAGCCCAATAAAGTGCATGGCCCCACAGATCGATGGGAAACGGCTAGTCGCGGGGCAGAAGTGTTACCCCGGCGTTGTCGGCAGGATTTTCTTCAACATTTTTACCTAATCTCTCGATCCCAAAACTGCCTGATCTTCGACTGTCAGGCCGTAGTGAACACTTCGCCCAGGCTCTCAGGAACCCTGTCTTCCCTTATTTTCTTTGACTAACTAGTGTTTATTATCAATAGCTTACATGATTGCGATGGCCAGCAATCAAATTTTCAAACTCGCCAATCCACCAGTCGGCCGGGTTCGGCGCATAGACTTAAAGTTATTATTGTGCCAGTCGTTATAATTTAAACCCGCTGCAATTAGAGCAAACTACAAGCCTCAAAACCAAGAGGCTGACTAGCAAGAAACTCTCGGTAGTTGTAAGCTTCGACAGGGATAAACCTGTAACCGCCATGGATATTGACGTAGGCCGTTTGTGAAAATATTAGCTCCCAATTTAACGCAACTCTCATCTGAGAAAGGGAATACCGCAAGCTCGGTTGTGACCCCCTTTTTGGTCGAGCGTAAATCGAGAAATCCCGCCGTTCAGGCTGCTATCAACCATTCAGCTGATTCTGTCTATCCGGCTATCGATATGCTTGAATTCAAGTCTGCGATTAAGCACTCACCCGTTATCAATGTCTCCAGGATTGTCGGCCTGCACAATCGCATTGCTGCAGGTGAGTATAAGATCGACCCCCAGAGGCTGGCTGAGAAGTTGATTGGCCTGGAATCGGTCCTGAATTCCCTCTAATCCCTGTTATTTATCAAGCTTGATTGCCCACTGCAAAGGCGGGCTAAGCTCTCCCAAACGCAGCAAATCCTCTGCTCTATCAACATCCCAAAGTGTCTCCAGCAGACGGTAGGAGATCCCAAGTGCCTGCAAGCGCTGTAGTGTATCGCTTAATACCTCGCCGGAGCCCCAGCCGATTCCCTCAAATAATTCCGGTATTACACGTCGCATCCCAAGCAAAACATAGCCTCCATCCTCGGCAGGCCCTAGCACCACATCGCAACCCTCGTTGAGTAGGCCAAGTGCTGTATCGAGATAAGCCGGGCTTATTGCAGGACAATCGCTGCCGATGATAATCGCACTGTCAATCTCAGCCTGATCCAGCATAAGCCCCATGGCCGTACTCATTTTCTGCCCTAAGTCGTCCCCTTCTTGAAGAATAATATTCTTTTTATTACAAAGACTTATAAAGTACTCGTGAGAAGGATTCGATGTTACCCAAAGATCCCAGCCCGCCAATCCACAAGCCTCTAAGGTATTACCTGTCCTACCCAACATTGCCTTGTAGAGATGCAGCGCCTGTGCCTGCCCTATGGCCGGAGCCAAGCGTGTTTTGACCTGTCCCAATACAGGCTCTCTGGCGAAAATTGCGATCCGGGAATGAGGGTATTTAAAGGTCATCGTTTTAGGCTCGGGGTTTTAATGCCGGAGGGCAAGATCGCGGCTTACAGCGTGTCAGCAAGGCGGCATGGCTATAAGCTAATCAGGGCTGGCGGGAAAGCCTGCCGGGACAGTACTGTTGGGATAGTACATAATCACCAGACGTGAGGGGCTGACACCTAGAAAGTACAATAATCGCAGCTGCCACATAAGTAACACCGTCTTTAACAAACCCCTCTCTTCCCAGCGCCTGCTTGAGGTTACTGCAGTTTGAACTATACGCACCGGCTTGGAAATTCCACGTAGTTTTTTGCTGATAGCAATATCTTCCATCAGCGGCAGAGCGGGAAACATCCCCACCCCCGCAAACAATTCACGGCCCACGAACAGTGCCTGATCTCCAGTACATACAGCACTAAGCCTTGCTCGCACATTCATCATCCAGGCAATAAGCCTAAAGGGAGCTCGGCAATTGCTAAGGCGTACATCAAACCACCCCCAGCCGGCTCGATCTTGCTCCATGGCCCTGAGAACCAGCGCGTCTGCGGCTTCGGGCAGACTGGTGTCAATATGGAGAAACAAAAATATGTCGCCACTTGCAAGCTCAGCGCCATGATTCATTTGTCGACTGCGCCCGGGAAGCGTCGTCTCCACCACATCCGCCAAAGTCATGGCTAATTCAGCACTGCCATCCGTACTACCCCCATCGATCAATAAAACCTCATGGCCTTTTTGGCGATAGGCTTGCAGGCGCTGCAACTGCTCAACTATGAGCCCTGCCTCATTGAGAACCGGAAGAATAAAGCTGATTTTTCTCAAACAGGCTGACTCTTTTTAGTTATGAGCTGGATAGCAATTTTGGCCCTGATTTTGCATCTTTACATTATGTCAGAGATCGAACGTCAATAGGGCGATCAATGGGGCGTCGATTTTACTGAGCGCCGTCAATCGGCACAAAAGAGCTGATTGGCAATGGAAAGCTGAACAATTGTCAGGAGTGTGACCCAGAACGCAACCCCGTAATAATACGAGGATTAAGCTTAGATTAAGTCGATATCCCCTACAATGAGAATGTAAGTAAATTAATGCCTAATCGATCTTGTAATTGATGAACTGTTGGTTTTTAATACGCGGCCGATAGTAGCCCTATAAATATTACGGATACTTGAAACAAAGCATCTCCAACCGCATATTAATGCTTGAAGTAATCAACAGTTTATCTGCCTCATAACCGGTGGAAAAGTAGCAAGTGGACTCAAAGAATTTTTACATAATAGCGACCGCACCTAACGAACCCAGTTTACAGGTGAAGATTTCTGGTCCTTATCTTACTCAGAAGGCTGCGCAAGCAGACCTGTCTGCTGCAATTGATGAGGCACTGGACATTGATCCCAGCGCCAAGAACTACTGTTACAGCGTTTCCAGAATCAAATGCTGCAAACCAGGCGTAATACAACATATGGCATCTCACGCCTAGCGGCAGCTAAATCTGTCGCCCCCCGCCAACCCGTTTTCAGCCAGCCCCCCTATTTGACCTTCATTGCATCCAGTCACGGGCAATTTCTACCCATGCTAGCCCGATCTTGCCTATGGGTGTACACTAATTCGGGAGTACACTGTTGCACTCAAGCCAATTTTAATGAGTTGTAATAAAAAGTGAGCCATTGCTTTCTATATAAGTCATAACAGTAAATTTTGGGCCCTGTTACGTGGTAATCCTGACCTGTAGACAAACATAGAGCGAGAGAGAGGTTCTTTTGAAAAAACTTAGCGCGCTTCACCACATCAGCATCATCGAATCCCGCGGCACCAACTGCGCATGGGTAAGAATCAAATACGACGGTAAAAGCTTTCAACAGTCTTTCCCCTTTAAAAAATTTGGCGGGAAAGGCAAGGCCATCGTCGCCGCCAAGAAAAAGCGGGAAATTGAAGGCAAGAAAATCTATGGCAGCAATTGGCCCTACGCGAAATTCAGTCCGCGTAAGGTTTCACCACTAAATTCCTCCGGCGAAATTGGCGTGAGCTACTCGGAGAAAGATCATTCCTGGGTAGCCACCTGGCAAGAGGGAAATGGCGTAAAACGAAAACAGAAGAACGCCTATTTTTCGATTAACAAATATGGCGAGGAAAAAGCCAAAAGCCTCGCAATAAAGGCTCGTAGAAGCGCCGTGAAAGCGAATCGAATTCAATAGTCAGGCAAGCCGGTGTCAGTCATTTGCTTGACTGACTCTCTCTGGCCTCATCGAGCATCTTACGAATACGCTTCGCTTCGTCGTCGCTTAGACCGCGATATTGCAACAAGGCCATCATCAACTTTTCCGGGTTTCCGCCACAGGCCTTGTTTACCATATCCATGACCCGTTGCCCGAGGCTCTCTTCTCTGGGCACGGTTGGCAAATACAGATAACTGCGCCCCTCCACTCGATGGGTAAGCCAGCCTTTTTCTTTAATCCTCTCCATCAAGGTTCGAGCGGTATTGCGCGCCACGGGCCGGCTTCGGTTTAGAATTTCCGTCACTTCCAGGACACCCACTTCTCCCCTGTCCCAGATGATTTCCATGACTTCCCGCTCGCCGCGAGAGAGTGGTGTCTTGTTTTGTAATTTTAACTTAGGCATCTTTTTTTAAACCTTCTAGACTATACCTGAAAAGATATTGGACCCTGGGAACTGAAATATTTTTCCCATTCCTCGCTCGCGGCTGATATTTAAACTTTGTCGCCGCTCGAATAGATTCCTGTCAAAGATACTCTGTGGTTCCGCATCTTGAACCATTACCGAGTCGGCAACTACATTGCCCGCCTCATCGACAGTGAAGCTGACCAATGCCCAACCTTCAATTCCTCTCTGAGCTGCTCTAGTTGGATATTGAGGGGCTATAGCTATCAATGGCAGATAGTCGCCATCAGTTACTACCACGGCTTCCTGAGAAATTTTTGGCTCAATGCCACTCTCTCCCGGGTGCCAATTAACTCTTCTTCCGCCTTGCCTCCAGCTTGTCGAGAGTCCAGCGTATTAAAAATCGCCCGCAGATTCTGCCAATCCACAGGTTCATTGAACAGCAAAATCATTTCTTTGGTTAACTCTAAGGCACTATCGAAATCTTTCAGGGTAAAATAAATCCCTTTGAGATAGGCATAGTCATCTCTATCGAGCTCTCCCTCATTGCGCTTCACCAACTCCATATAGCTCAACCAGTGGAGAAGAGCTTCATTAAATTGCTCCAGCTGATAATGAGCATAGGATAATCCGCGAAAAGTTACTTCATCTTCTTCCAGAGATACCTCCCGCCATTGCTCATAATATTCAATAGAATCTTCCCAGTTTTCGACAGCAGCGTGTAATTGCCCCAGAGAACGAAGTGTTCGCAGGCGAACATCTTCTCGCAAGGTCTCGATACTGAGAGCTTGCTCAAAAGTTCGAATCGCTTCAGGATAATTTTCTGTCTTCAGGTAGTAATTGGTATAGAAGCTAAGCAGTGTTGATTTCTCAAAGTCATTCATGCGCTCATAACCGCGCTCGTAGAGTTCGTCCAGCTCTTCCTTCGCCCCAGCCAGGTCTGGCTCATCCTCAGGGTCTTCTGGCTGCATAAGCTGCTGCACCTGCTCTATGGCTCGCATTACCGCAGGAGATAAAGTCCCAGCCGTCCTGGCTTCTGGCGGCTGTCTTGTCTGGGCTTGAGCTTGGGTAGTAGTTTGAGCTTGGGTAGTAGCTTGAGCTTGGGTAGTAGCCTGAGCCTGGATAAAAACAGCTTCAGCCTCTTGTTTTTGCAACTGTACCTGCTCTATATCCCTCTCCAACTCCTGCGCAATTTCTGACAGAGTCTCACCTCTGCGCATCGTGTGCTGTTCTTCCTGCACAGACATACCGCTTGGGATAGTTAACAGCTGACCCACATGAATGGTGTTTGAAGACAATCTGTTACTGGATTTCAACGCAGCCAGGGTAATGCCAAATCGCTGCGCTATTTCCGAGAGGTAGTCGCCACGTTTCACCGTATAAGAGTTCGGCACTATGCCGTTGTCTTTTTGCCGTTGCAAACGCTTCGCTTGCTCACTAAGCCGCAAGGCTTCCCGCTCCTGTCGAAGCGGTGTATCTTGCTGACTCGCTGTATTATCCTGCACGACAAGTAACTTCTGTTCAGTATTGTTGCTCTCGGCTACACCGACCTGACAGGCTGCCAGAAATAGCGAAGAAATTATCAGTAATGCTTGCACCCCTCGACCTGCTCGATGATTTAGTTTCATAGACCTTCCCCTACTCTCATTTAACAATTCAGCAATTCTCTGTTCCATCTTCCACTCACCTCCGAAGATGCCTATTGCGAGGTTTGTCTGTGGCTGTTTAACCTTGTTGTTTGCGCTCAGATTACTCATATGCAACAGAGCTTCGCCATATTCTAGCGGCTCCTCTTTCGCCAACACATAATTATCGCAGATCTCTTCTCTGGCTCTGGTAATCATTCTGTCCATTACATACACCAAGGGATGAAACCAAAAGACAGTGAGCACTATTTTCTGTAGAAAATTTGCCAATAAATCTCCGCGCTCATAGTGAGCCAGCTCATGCAACAGCACGCTCCTTAGTTGTTGATCGCTTAGCTTGGCAATGAAATTCACCGGCATCAAAATAACTGAACTAGTGAATCCGGTCAGCATAGGACTATCGATCTGCTCAGAGATCCGAAAAGTAACCCGCGCTGGCTTTGGAAAAATACCCACTAGCAAATTTTTCAATCGCTGCCTGTCTCTTGGCGGAAGCGAAAAAGAGTTGCGCGAAAGCTGCTCGATATTGTGAAAACTTCTCAGCAAACCCAGGGTCAGAATTAAAAAACCGCCTATCCAGAGACTCAAAACGATTAGATAAAGCGGCAGGCTGAGTAACAGCCTCCAGGGGGTGTTTACGAAATTGCTCGTCGTCGTTGAATTTTGTGTGACAGAAAAATCGGCGGACTGAGTTAGTAGCGACGCGGCTTCCAATTTAGGTACAGCGAAGTCATTAAAAATAAATTCCGGCGCAATGGGGGCCAGCTGAACAGGCTCCATTTCGATAGGCAGATAAAACAAAGACGCATTCCTCGATTGCAATACTACAGAGCTCGCTGTTAACAGCAGCAATGAGATCAAAGCTGGAAACAGAATGCCGTAGCGCGCGGCGGCATTATTTTTGAACTTGCTTGCCAGGGCGATGGCGATAAGCGAGAGCAGGGTTATTTGCAGAACCAGATTTAGAATAAGCAGATTGCTATCACCAGGATAGGATTCGAAGAAACTTGTCATGCGGGTCTCCTTCGTTGTTATTGTTTAAACCTTGTTAGCCAGGCATTGTTATTTATACAGAAAACTACATTTGTAGTCATGTTGGCTACATTTGTAGTTCTTGTCAACAAAAAAAGAGAAACTTTTCTGTTTCGGCTGTTTGATTGACTTATAGTGCGGCTACGCGACAAGTAGCCGCCACTTCGCAGAAGCTGACTTCTAATTCAAGTCAGCCGCCTGGGGGGGTTCCCCAAATTCTCTTGGTATCGAGCAAATTCGCATACACCAGATTCCCTTCGAAATTCAATCGGTCTACACCATACACCTCGTACAGGGCTTCGAAACTGGCAACCGCTTCGTCGGTATCGCTATCGATGGCCACCACCAGATCGTCCAGTGCCTCGAATTCAGAAAGCGCCTGCGCCGTGTGCATAAGCCCTGCATCGCGCATCCCGGATATCAGAATTACCTGGGTGTCGGTACTGGAAGGGAAGGTCGAAAACATGCCGTAGTCACGAAATGGTTCGCCCTCTTCCGGCAGACCCGCATCGCTGGTGTAGTACTCAGCTGAGCGAACATTAAACAGCTCATCGTAACTGCGACCGATTTTTAATCCTGACCCGGCAAAGGTCATGGCCGTCAGTTTTTCCAATGCGCTGATATAGCCGATATAGACGATATGATTGCTGCGAATCTCTGCCGTGGTGAGATCGGACATCATGGTGATGTTTACCGTCTTGCCGCTTTTTTGCAGAATAGGGACGATTTTCGCCAGGGCAAAGGCACTCCCCTCTGGCATATAACTCAGATCCAGATCGAGATAGTTTTCCGTATGCTGAATGTCGCTAAACTGTAAATCCTCGAGATCGGAGCTGGAATTCACATTAAACTCCCGCACCATACGGGCAATATTGCCATTGGCATTCAGCTCGCCAAAAATATAGTAATCCCCCATCACCAGAAGAATGGGTTTGGCATCGCTTAGCACGTTTTCCCAAATCGGATGCGCTGCCACCGCCAGCAAGCGCTGTTCGCTGTCATCATCGACTCGACTGAATAGATAAAACAAATTGGCACTTAACAGCAAGATTGCGGCAAACAGCAAACCGGTATTCAACGTAAACCTTGCGGCAGGAACCTGAACCAGTGATGGCCCAGATGCGGCTGCCGCCAGCAGAGTGTACTGCCCCCTTGGGATAACAATTTGAAATTCGGCGTCAGGCTCATGGCTTTCGTAATAGGCTTTTAGCTTTTTTCGCAATTGGTGTACACACACACGAACCGCCGAATCTGCCGACACATCGAAATCATCCCCGCGCCCGAGCACATCAATCGCCAATTCGATCTCTTTGGGGGATTTGTCTGCTATCGAACACTGAACCAGATATTCCAGCATCGCGCGATAGTATCTGGAGCGGCCCAATACCCCACTGGCGATGATGCGCTGGCATAAGTCAGTGAGCTCAGTCGGGCTAAACACCCCATGGAGCTTGCGCAGAGACTGAATTTCAGGTTCGCTGGCTTTCATAGGAATGAGAGGTTTCAAAGTGAAGGGAAAGGCGATTGTAGCAGTATCAGACTACCAAGCGGCACCCTAGGGGACACTAATAAGATAATAACTTAACGGAGAACCTCCAATCTTCGCATGCCAGATTTTGCCATAATCAAGGCCGAAGGCTCTTAAGTTATTATCTTATTAGTGTCCCCTTGATCGAAGGCTCTTAAGTTATTATCTTATTAGTGATGAGATGGACGCTCCCAATTGGCGTCGCAATGCGCCAAACTGATCGTGCGTAAACACATATCAGTTAATCTAACAGGAGCGTCCATCATGACCGATCATAGTTTAGTCTCGATAGATTTAGCAAAAACTGTTTTTCAAGTCTGCCAATTTACAGATAGCAATAAGATCCTGAGTAACAAGAAGGTCTCTCGTAAAAAGCTCAGCCAGGAAATTGCCCAACTAAGCCCTACCACCGTTGTCATGGAGGCTTGTTACTCTGCTCACTACTGGGGAAGGAACTTTGAACAATACGGCCATACCGTAAGACTCGTTCCCGCTCAGCACGTAAAACCCTTTGTCAGAGGCAATAAAAACGATGCCAATGATGCTGTTGCCATCGGGGAAGCCTCATTGCGACCGAACATGAAGTTTGTTCGGGTTAAAACGTTAGAACAACAAGACATACAGTCACTGCACAGAATCAGGGAACGATTTGTTAGCCACCGGACTCGAATCAGTAATCAAACGCGCGGCCTATTGAGTGAATACGGCCTAGTGGCCAGGCAAGGCTTCAAAGCCCTAAAGGTGCTGATTCAAGAGGCACTTGAGTCAGAGACTCTTAGTGCGTTGTTTAAAGAAGAATTAGCCTCTATCTATGAAGAGATTATGGATTTAGCTGAGCGCCTTAAGCGAGTGAATAATAAGTTGAAAGCTATGGCGCAGCAGTACCCACTATGTCGTTTGCTGATGACAATACCAGGCATCGGGTTTGTCAATGCAACGGCAATCTACGCCGCGATCGGCGATGGTAAGCAATTCAAGACAGCTAGAGACTTCGCCGTCTGGATGGGCTTAACACCACAGCAGTATGCTAGCGGCACGAAGTCATTCACCGGGAAAATCACCAAGCGTGGCAATCGTTACCTGCGCAAGCAATTAGTGCATGGGGCCAGGGCATTGATGAATCGAACAAAAGGGAAAAAAGACAAACTGAGTGTCTGGGTAAACGACATCAAGGAGCGTCGAGGTGTGCATAAAGCCTGTGTTGCCTTAGCCCACAAGCTAGCCCGGATTATCTGGGCCATATTATCCAAGGGCGAAGAGTTCAAGGCACAAAAAATCGAGGTGTGATCCTCTTTCGAGTCAAGCAGCAATTTCCTCTCAAGTAGGGTGGCTTGAAAAGCAGGTAGTAATGTCAGCAACAAAGAGCAGTCACTGAAGATGTTAAAACGGTTTATCCGGCCTAGCGAAGAGCCTGATAGGGGACACGGTTTTAGAAACCGCGTTAGTGTTTAGGCGGCTAGGTACGGATTTCATCAGGGCCCTGGGGTACAAGAATCCCCAATTGAGAGGCCGGATATATGTCTGGTACTGCCGTATTCTTTTAGACTGTTGAGTTGTTGATATGCACGATGCAGC
>FLOH01000749.1_pt1 | contig 60008 bp, 47 predicted proteins | sample 756751 | NCBI WGS metagenome assembly FLOH01 (sample SAMEA4026879, study PRJEB14308) | marine metagenome | biome: coastal water; material: water | depth 74 m
CCGCTTTCAAGGAAAACTGCTATATTACCCTTCGCATCACCGCCATGATCATATTCATTGCCCTGGCCGCAAACCTTTTCACCGGGGCTTTTTTGAGCGCGGGATGCGGGCAGGTGATCACGGATTTTCTTCTGTCCCTGGGTTTGGGACGTTGGGGCATATTCCTGACCATGCTGGGCATCATTCTTCTCTTAGGAATGTTTATCGACTGGATCGGCATCCTTCTCATTGTGGTCCCCATCTTCTCTCCCATGCTGCTGACCCTCGGGTTTGAACCGCTATGGGTAGGTCTGGTCATTTGCACCAGCTTGCAGATCTCATTTCTGACGCCGCCCTTTGCCTATTCGATTTTTTATCTGAAGGGGCTGGATCTGGGACTTGATCTCATGGAGATGTATAAGGGGATTATCCCCTTCGTATTTCTGCAGATTCTGGTGGTCATTCTGCTGATCCTCTTTCCACAGCTATGCCTGTGGCTGCCCAGAGTGCTGGCGGGATAATAATGGTTTACGGTTTACGGTTGCCGGTTCACGGTTGAAAAAGCTGTAAACTGTGAACCGTAAACCGGCAACCGTAAACTGTTTTTTTGAGGCGTTGTATGGACATCGCAAACCTTTTAAGCCGTCATGCGCAATACCAGCCGAACAAATTGGCAGTGGTTTTTGAAGACAGGCGCCTGACTTATAAAGAATACAACCGGAACGTCAACCGGCTGGCAAACGCCCTGCTGGATATGGGCATTCAAAAAGGGGACAAAATCTCCACACTGCTGCCCAACTGCATGGAGATCCTTGAAGTCTACTGGGCCGCCGCCAAGATCGGGGCCGTGGCCGTACCCCACAGCATGTTGCTGCTGGCCGAGGGGCTCAAGTCCCTTTTAAACGATTCCGACACCACAATGGTGATTACCAATTCTTCAATGGTGAAAACCCTTGACCGGATCAGGAAGGATCTCCCGGCAATTCCGGACGATCGATTTCTGCTGATCGATAGCGGCGATACTCCGGGATACCGGGATTATCACGGACTCAAGGCGAAAGCCGATGATGCCGACCCACAGAGCATCGAGATCCATGAGGACGACATCTACAATATCATGTACAGCAGCGGCACCACCGGCCACCCCAAAGGGATTGTCATCAGCCACAAAATCCGTGTGGCCTACGCTACACTTTCGGCCTCCATCTTTCGCATGACCCCTGAAAGCGTCATGCTTCATTCGGGGGCACTGGTCTTTAACGGCGCATTTATCACCCTGCTGACCTCCATGTTCCTGGGAAGCACCTTTATCCTTCATCCTCAGTTTGATACGGAAGCGTTCATCGAGACCGTCCGGCGTGAAAAGGTGACCCACGTGATGATGGTGCCGTCCCAGGTCGTGAGGGTGCTCCATTCCCCCAATTTTTCCCCCGAAGCCCTCTCGACCCTGGAAATGATCTGCTCGGTAGGGGCGCCGCTGCATAAGGAACATAAGGAAGAACTCATTAAGCACCTTCCCGGCCGGCTCTACGAACTTTACGGATTGACCGAAGGGTTTATGACCATTCTTGACAAAAATGATTACCAAAAAAAGACAGGCTCCGTGGGAGCGCCCACCGCCTTTTTTGACCTTCGCATCGAGGATGATGATAAAAATCCGGTTCCCCCGGGCGTGGTGGGTGAAATAGTGGGCAAAGGCCCCATACAGATGGTGGAATACTACAAACGTCCCGAAATGACCCGCCAGGCTGTCGTGAACGGCTGGCTTTACACGGGGGACATGGGGTACGTGGATGAGGACGGATTTCTCTACCTGGTGGATCGCAAGAAGGACCTGATCATATCTGGCGGCGTCAACGTCTATCCAAAAGATATCGAGGAGGTTATCGTTCAACACCCGGATGTAAAAGAGGCCGCGGTATTCGGCATCCAGGACGAAAAATGGGGCGAAACCCCGGTTGCGGCCGTCACCTTGGCCGAAACGGCAACTATCACCGCCGAAGCCCTGGTTCGATGGACCAACGAACGGGTCAGCGCCAAATTCCAGCGGATTCACCAGGCCATTATCCTGGAGGACTTTCCTCTGAATGCGGCCGGAAAAACCATGAAACGAACCATTCGGGATGATTTTCTCGCGGAAAAAGCATAAAATGCGGGTCTGTTAGCCAATCGCTAAAGGCTAACAGCTTAAAGCCATAAACCACAGGAGTCAAATCAATGAAACTTGAAGATATTAAAAATATTACGGTTCTGGGATCGGGCATCATGGGTCACGGCATAGCCCAAAGTTTTCTGATGGGCGGGTATGAAGTGGTGCTCTTTGACATTTCCGATCCCATTCTGGCCACCGCCAGAGCCCACGTCAAAAAAAACCTAGAGCTCTTTTTTAAATCGGACATTATCAAAGAAGAAGAGATCGAAGCATGCATGGGAAAACTGTCCACCACCACGGATCTTGAAAAAGCGGTGTGCGAGGCTGATTTCATTGTGGAGGCGGTCCCCGAGGACTTGAATCTCAAACAGAACCTGTTTGAAAAGATCGAATCCTTCTGCAGTGAAACCGCCATCATCGCCAGCAATACGTCTTCCTTGACTTTGAAGGAGATCGGGGAACGGGTGAAACATAAATCCAGACTGGTGGTCACCCACTGGTTTAATCCCCCCCATATCGTTCCTACGGTGGAAGTGGTGAAAACAGAAGATACCAGCGATGAAACGGCAAACGTCGCCTATACGCTCATGGAAAAGATCAAAAAATCTCCGGTCCTGGTCAACTGGGAAATCCCGGGGTTCATTGTCAACCGCATCCAGATCGCCATGGTTCGGGAAGTGCTGAACCTCTACAAAATGGGGGTTGCCAGCGCCGCGGATATAGACCGGGCCGTCAAAGGAAGCATGGGCTTTCGCCTGGCCAGCATCGGTCCGCTCCTCACCATCGATCTGGGGGGCGTAAAACTCTGGCGAAGCGTCTGCGCCAATCTGCTTCCACAGATTGAAAGCGCGACGACCACTCCCGCCTCCCTGGAGGACCTGACCGCGGAAGGGCATGACGGCATCAAGAGCGGCAAGGGGTTCTATGATTATTCGGTGGATTTTTCGGAAGAAGACCTGGACAAGGTCGTGCAGCAAAGGGACCAGGAATTTTTGAACCGTCTGAAAAATCTGTATTTTGAAAAATAGCAGTTAAGGTTTCTGGGTACTTATAGAACAGGAGTGTAAAAATGGCGCGGAAAACCAACAAAGAACTGATGGATCTGAGGGAAAAGCATGTTCCCCGAGGGCCTTTCAACATTACACCGATTTTTGTAAAAAGGGCCAAAGGCGCCCTTATTGAGGATGTGGAGGGAAAGGAATATATCGATTTCGCGGGAGGCCTCGGTGTATTGAATGTCGGGCACTGTAATGAAAAGGTGGTGGCTGCCGTTAAGGATCAGGCTGAGCAATATCTTCACACCTGTTTTCACATCAGCATGTATGAGCCCTATATCGAGCTGGCCAAACAACTAAACGAAATCACACCGGGTGATTTCGCCAAAAAGACCTTCTTTGTCAACAGTGGCGCGGAAGCGGTGGAAAACGCAGTAAAGATTGCCCGATGCGCCACAAAGCGCCAGGGTATCATCACCTTTGAAAATGCCTTCCACGGCCGCACCTATATGGCCATGACACTCACCAGCAAAGTCAAACCGTACAAATTCGGATTTGATCCGTTCTGCAGCGAAGTCTACCGTATGCCCTTTGCCTATTGCTATCGATGTCCTTTCGGCCGTGAATACCCTTCTTGTGAGCTCCATTGTGCCGACGCCCTGAACGATTTTTTTATCGGCAATGTGGCGGCGGATTCGGTGGCAGCGGTCATCGCAGAGCCGATCCAGGGAGAGGGCGGATTTGTGGTGCCACCACCCGAATATTTCAAAAAGATCAAGGCCATTTGTGAAAAACATGGCATCCTATTTATCATGGATGAAATCCAGACGGGTATGGGCCGAACCGGAAAACGCTTTGCCGCGGAACATTACGGTGTCATTCCGGACATGGTCCTGACGGCCAAATCCCTTGCTGCGGGGCTCCCCCTTGCGGGCGTTACGGGAAGGGCGGAGATCATGGAAGCGCCGCCCGTGGGAGGCCTGGGTGGCACCTACGGAGGCAATCCCCTTGCGTGCAGAGCAGCCCTCGCTGTCCTTGAGCTGCTGGATTCCCAATTCCTTCAAAGGGCCTCGGAATTGGGGGACACCCTTCGCACCCGCTTTCTGGAACTTCAGGAGAAATTTGACATCATCGGAAATGTCCGTGGCTTGGGACCCATGATCGGAATAGAATTGGTGAAAAATCGAAAGACAAAGGAACCTGCAGCCGACGAAACAAAGGAACTGGTAAATCGCTGCTTTAAGAACGGACTCATAACCTTGTCGTGTGGCAATTATGGGAACGTGATCCGCACATTGATGCCCTTGGTCATTACGGATGAACAATTGGAACAAGGTCTTGCCATTATGGAGGAGCAATTTTCCACCCTTTGAAAATAATAAGGTGGTAGCATCCACTATCCACCATAATTCCAGTATTGGGAGCGCCGCATGGACAAATCGGAACAGAAACTCATGAGCACAGTGGAATCCCTGGCCCCGGAGATTCTGGATTTCACGAGCCGGCTGGTCGCCTGCGCCAGCACTCTTGGGAACGAGGGACCGGTGCTTGACGTCATGGAAAATGAACTGGGCCGCTTAGGTTTTGATCCGGTTCAGGTTGTGATCTCACCGCAAAAACTGGCGGATCATCCGGGATTCGCTCCGGTACCCTGGGGCTATGATGGGCGATATAACGTAACGGGCACACGGCCTGCCGATGCTTCTGGGGGGAAGAGCGCGCTCTTTAACGGGCACCTGGACGTGGTGAGTCCTGAGCCCCTCGGCAGGTGGAAAAGAGATCCGTTCGATCCCGTTGAGAAAGACGGTTGGCTATACGGCCGCGGGGCCGGGGACATGAAGGCAGGTGTGGCGGCCATGACCTATGCGCTCCATGCCATCGATAGGGCCGGGATGGGGCTCCGGGCGCCGGTGACCATTGAAGCCGTCATTGAAGAGGAATGCAGCGGAAATGGCGCCTTGGCGTGCCGAAATTCCGGTTTTGACGCGGAAGCGGTCCTCATCCCCGAGCCTTTTGGACCGACCATTCTCACCAGCCAGGTAGGAGTGGCCTGGTTCAAGGTCCTTCTGTCGGGGGTGCCCGTACATGTTCTTGAAGCCGGAAGCGGCGTCAATGCAATTGAAAAATGCTATCCCCTCTTTTCGGCCCTTCACAGTCTCGAAGATGAACTGAATCGAACGGTTCACCCCGCCTTCATCGACCTTGAGCATCCCATAAACCTCAATATCGGGATTATAAAGGGCGGAGACTGGCCTTCCACCGTACCCGCGGAAGCTGAATTTCACTGCCGGATCGGTTTTTTTCCGGGTGTTTCCTTTGAAAGCATCCGGAAACAGGTGACAGAATGCATTGAAGAGGCTACCGCAAAGGACGTATGGCTGGCGAAAAATCCACCAAAATTGTACTTTTACGGCTTTCGCTCCGAAGGGCACAGTGTTGATTTAAACCAACCCGCTTTCAGGACCTTGAGCGACTGTCAAATGTCCCTGGCCGGGCGGCCCGCCGAGGAATTCGTCTCAACCGCGACCACTGATTTAAGATCATTCGTACATTTCGGAAACGGTCAGGCCACATGCTTCGGGCCCATTGCTGAAAACATCCATGGCGACAATGAACGGGTTGACATCGGAAGTGTTATTCATACTGCCAAGGCCTATGCCCTATTTCTGGCACGCTGGTGCCATATTATTGACTGATTACGAAGATTCACCTGCGTTCAAACCGGACGCTGATACCATGTGGGTATAGCTCCGGCGATTGTCCGCCAATGGGCGGTTCTCATTCAATGATTTAGAACAGGAGGAAGTAACATGAAAAAGAGTCGATTCTCAATGTTTGTATTGGCCCTGGTGTTGTGCGTTTCGTTTGGCGCCGGTGGAACCGTTTTTGCGGCCGACACCATCAAGATCGGCATCTTGGGCCCCTTCACCGGTTCTTTGGCGTTTAATGCCGGTGAAATGAAAAAAGGAATGATGCTTGCACTTGACGAGGTCAACGCAAAAGGCGGTCTTTTCGGTAAAAAGGTTGAAATTGCATTTGCCGATACCGAGTGCAAACCGGACAAGGGACTTGCGGCGGTCAAGAAACTCGTCACCCGGGACAATGTCCTTGTGGTGGGCGGCGGATACTGCTCCAGCGTCAACATCGCAACCAGCGAGTTTTGCCAATTCGAGGAATGCCCCGTTGTGGTGGCCATTGCCATCAGCCCCACCATCACCAATCGAGGCTATGACTTCGTATTTAGAACCAGTCCCAACAGCCCCATGTTCCTGAAGGGTATCAATCTTTGGTTGGCGGATGTGAAAAAGCCCAAAACCGTGGCATTTTTCATGGAGAATTCCGATTACGGCCGTGACGGACAGAAGATCTGGGAGGAACAATGCAAGAAGATCGGGGCAAAGGTTCTGGCGAGTCTGTACTTCGAAATCGGCGGAACCGATTTTACCTCGGCCATCTCCAAACTGAAGAGTCTCAACCCGGACGTGGTATTCAACATCGCTTCCACCACCGAGGCGGCCCTGATACAAAAACAGGCAAAGGAGTTGAACTACGCCACCCAGTGGATCGGCGTGGGCGGACAGTTCACCCAAGCCTATTTCAAAATGACCGGCCCCATCAGCGAATACGCCATGGGCAGTTCACTTGAACCCACCAAGGCCATGAAGGATCCGGTTACGGCAGCCTTTGTGAATGCATACCTTAAAAAATATCCGGGGAGCCGTCCCGGCATCTTCTCCAGCCAGGGTTATGACAACCTGAAGGTGATTCTGGCGGCCGTCCAAAAGGCCGGGAAACCGACCGACGACCTAGCGAAAGATCGTCTGAAAATCCGCGACCAATTGGCCAAAACCGATATGAAACTTTCACAGGGTACCATCAAGTTTGGAAAAGATGGTCAGGTTTTCACGGTGATCCCTTCGGTGGTACAGGTCCAGTTAGATGAAAACTGCAAACCCGACACCCAGATTATCTTTCCTACCGCGCGTGCCGCCGCCAAATACGAGGTGCCGAAGCCCTGGTCGGAGAGAAAGTGTAAATAGCAGTAGACTATTTGTCGCATCTGATTCCAGGCCCGCGAAGCTTCGTTTTCGAGAGAGGGGCACCTTGCCTTGACCGTGGCTTCGCGATGCCTGAAACCCTTGGTTGTAACCTCCGGATAAAGTATGGATGAAATATGGAATCCTTGTTTTTACAGCAAGTTTTAAACGGCCTGATTATCGGCAGCCTTTACAGCCTGGTGGCCATTGGGTTGACCATGATTTTCGGCGTCATGAAGATCAGCAATTTCGCCCAAGGCGATTTTTGCATGGTGGGGGCCTATGTGGCGCTTTTCATCACGGCGTGGTTTCCGGGCTGGATGGGATGGGTCGGTTCGGTGCTGGCGGCTGCCGCAGTGGTGGGGCTTTTGGGCATCGTTACGGAACGGCTGATTTTCCGGCCGCTCCTGACGCGATGGACCGACATCGATATCATCATGGTCTCCATCGGGTTGTTCATATTGCTGGAAAATCTGGCCCAGTTGCTGTTCGGAGCAACCCCCCACATGATCCCCGACCCTTTCGGCAGCGCAACGGTGCGCATGGGTCCCGTCTCCACCAGCGTTTTAAGAATCTTCTGTTTCGGGTTTTCTATCGTAATCATCGCCCTTCTACAAATCTTCCTGAACCGAAGCAAAATGGGCGTGGCCATTCGGGCCACAAGCCAGAACCGGTTTGCCGCCCAACTCATGGGAATTGATATCAACCTGGTGTACCTCCTGACCTTTGCCATTGGCACGGCCCTGGCTGGCATCGGCGGCGTACTCTACGGCACCCTCTTTGCGGTCTATCCGCTCATGGGTGCCATGCCCACCCTGAAAGCGTTTATTGTGACTATTCTGGGGGGGATGGGCAGCATCCGGGGCGCCATATTCGGCGCTTTTATTCTCGGCATAGCCGAAGCCCTGGGGGGAAACTATATTGCCATGGAATATAAGGATGCCATCGGGTTTGCCATTATCATGCTGGTACTGCTCATCCGTCCGACCGGCCTGTTCGGTGATAAGGAGGCCGCATGAGCGATAAAACCAAAAAATGGCTATGCCGATTGATGGTACTGGCGGCGCTTATTTTTCTGCCCCAGGTGATCAGAGACCGTTATTTCATGCACATTGTGGTGATTTCGGGCATCTTTATGATCCTCTGCATGAGCTGGAACCTGCTGGCGGGATATACCGGACTCCTTAATCTGGGGCATGCTGCGTTCTACGGCATCGGCGCATACACCAGCGCGCTTCTGGCCATGAAGTTGGGCATCTCCCCCTGGTTTGGACTCTTTGCAGGGGGATTGGTGGCGGCCTTCTTCGGGTTTCTCCTGGGGATCCCTTCTTTGAGACTGTCAGGGCCCTATCTTGCCATTACCACCATCGGTTTTGCAGAAATACTGCGCATCGTGGCCGTGAACTGGGTAGACCTGACTCGGGGGTCCCTGGGCCTCAGCGGCGTACCGCTCTTAACCCCCATCAGAGTGGGGGATTGGTCCATGAAATTCTACCTGGAAAAGGACTACTATTACGTGGTTCTGGCCGCCGTCATCATCACCTTTTTCTGTATACGCCGGCTCACCGGGTCCCAGTTCGGAGTGAGTCTGCAGGCCTTGCGTGACGACGAGCCGGGCGCCCGGAGCATCGGCATCAAAACCACCGGTTACAAATTGGCGGTATTCACGGTCAGCGCCTTTTTCGCCGGGCTGGCAGGGGCGCTGTTCGCCCATTTCGTCCGCCTCGTCAGCCCCGAAGCCATGGCGCTCCATACCACCTTTGATATTCTGACCATGACCATGATAGGGGGCCTGGGGACCATTGCCGGTCCTATTCTTGGGGCAGTGGCACTTACGTTCTTTTCCGAGTGGCTGCGCTACCTTGAAGAAGTGATCAAGGTGGATATCCGGCTCGTGGTTTACGGTTTCATGTTGATCTTAACCATCCTGTTCATGCGCGAGGGGTTGGCCGGGATTCTACGGCGGCTGATAGAACGTTTCAGGGGCGGCCGCCCGGTCTCGAAAGGAGAACGTAAACAATGACTGAAATCCTTCGCACGGAAAATCTGACCAAAAACTTCGGCGGGCTTTGTGCGGTTAAAGACGTGAGCTTCAGCATCAATGAGGGTAATATCATGGGGCTCATCGGCCCCAACGGAGCCGGGAAGACAACGCTGATCAACCTCATTTCGGGGGCATTTCCGCCCAGTTCCGGCAGGATCGTTTTTACGGGAAAAGACATTTCACGATGCAAGGCATACACCGCCAATAATATGGGCATCGCCCGGACGTTCCAGATCGTACGCATCTTCAGTCAACTCACGGCCAGGGAAAACATCCTGGCCGCTTTGGTGGACCGGCGCAAAAACGGCCCCTGGAAATTGATCGGGAAAGCCATATTCAGTAAATCCTCGGCGTTGATCGATAATAAAGAGGCCGTCCGGGAAGCGGACAGGCTTCTGGACTTTGTGGGCATCAGCCAATATGGAGACGAGCAGGCGGGCAACCTGCCCTACGCATTGAGCAAGCGTCTTGAAATTGCCCGGGCCATGGCAACGGGGCCCAAACTTCTCCTTTTGGACGAACCCAGCTCCGGACTCAATCCCGCTGAACTGGTGGACCAGATCGAACTCATCAAACAGATCAACCGGCAAGGGATCACCATTCTCATCATAGAACATGTGATGAAAGTGATTATGGACATCTCCCACCGGCTCATTGTACTTCACTACGGAGAAAAAATCGCCGAAGGCGACCCCCGGGAAGTGTATACCGATCCACAAGTGGTTGAAGCATATTTAGGAGATGATACCGATGCTGCGCATTGAGAACCTGGAAGTGGCCTACGGTAAAGCCGTGGCACTCCATGATGTATCTATGCAGGTAAATGACGGCGAACTGGTGGCCTTGCTGGGAAGCAACGGGGCGGGAAAATCGACCCTGCTCAAAACCGTTTCCGGCGTTATTCGGCCGCAAAGGGGCGGTATTTTTTGGAACGACCAGGCCATTCACACCCTGCCCTCCCACAAAATCGTGGCCTTGGGAATTGTCCAGATCCCTGAAGGAAGGGTCGTTTTCCCGGAGCTCACAGTGAGCGAGAATCTTCGCATGGGGTCATTCACCCGCAAAGACGACAGTGCGGTTATTAACGACATGGAACTGGTCTTCGACCTCTTTCCGCGTCTCCAGGAACGCCGCAGGCAGAATGCCGGCACCCTGTCCGGCGGCGAGGCACAGATGCTGGCCATTGCCCGGGGCCTGCTCTCTGCACCCAAACTTCTCATGCTTGATGAACCGAGCCTGGGAATTGCACCTGTGATCCGGGATAACATCTTCAAGGTGATAACCAAGGTATTTGAAGAGAGGGGCATCACCATCCTCCTGGTTGAACAAAACGCCAAACTGGCGTTGAACATGAGTTCACGGGGATATATCCTGGAGAATGGAAAGGTATCCCTGGAGGGAAAGGGATCGGAATTAATCGACAATGATTATGTGAAAAAAGCATATTTGGGATATTAATGCGACCATGAACAAACACCCCTTTAAAATCGACGAAGACGGGCTTATCGACTTCACCCGGAAGCTGATTCAAACACCGAGCCTGAGCATGCAGGAAGAAAATGCGGCAAACCTGGTGGCGGAAAAGATGCGGGAAATCGGGTTTGATGAGGTTCATGTTGATCCCATCCATAATGTGATAGGCACCCTTTATGGGGATGATCCCGACCCGGAACTGATCTTTAACGGCCACATGGACCATGTGCCCCCAGGTGACATGCCGGAACCCTATTCCGGAAAAATAGCGGATGGTTCAAAATACGGCGTCGAGGGCCTCGTAATTGAGGGTCGGGGCGCCTGTGATATGAAAGGCGCCCTTGCATCCATGATCTACGGGGCAAAGGCCCTTAAAGACAACGGCGTTCGACTCAAAAAAACATTCACCATGACAGCGGTCGTCCGGGAAGAGATCGCCAAAGGCGAAGGGGTTTTGAGACTCCTTGAGCAGGAAGGCCTAAAGGGGAAAATGGCGGTCAGCGGAGAAGCCACCCGTCTTCAAACCCATCTGGGTCACCGGGGAAAACTTGAGTTTACTCTGGGTGTCAAAGGAAAGACCGCCCACGCCAGTAACCCGTCCCGCGGCATCAATGCGGTTTACAAGATGTGCGATTTCATAGGGGACATGCGTGACCATTATCAATTGCCTTCTCACCCCATACTCGGGGATTGTACCTTTACGGTCATTGATATTGTTTCCGGTCCCGGAAGGTTAGGTCCCATTACACCGGACTGGTGCGAAATAGCCATCGACAGGCGATATGTACCTGTTGAAACGGCCGCGTCAGTGCAACGAGAGATCGAGACACTTATTGATAAACGGAGGGGAATAGACCGTGAATTCAAAGCAACGGTGGAATTGGTGAAAGACTTTCCTCCCCTGTATTGCCCTCCGGATGAACCTGTTGTCCAAATCATCCAAAAGGCGAGAAAAACCGTACTTGGAGATGAAGGTGATTTATCTACATGGAAATTCGGGGTGGACGGCACGTTCATCCAGCGCGCCGGCATCCCCTGTGCCGGGTTCGGGCCCGGAGACGAACGCTTTGCTCATACACCTGAAGACCATGTGCCCATCGCCGACTTAATCGCCTCTTGTGAAGTGTATGCGGAAATTATCCGAAAGGCATGCTGCTCCTAAACCCAATCAAATGTCTGTGCACCTGGTTTTGAGTATCGTCTAACGCCATCTTATTTGGAAAGCCCCTGAGACGGGTGAGGTACACTGGGAAAAGTGCGAAGTACCCGGAATCTACTCAAGACAAAATTTGGAGGTTTCCTTTTCGATGGGGACGGGGTATTCCCCGTTAAAGCAGGCGAAGCAGAGGTCCTGATCGGGGATGGTGGTAGCTTGTTTCAGGTTGTCGATGGATAGGTAGCCCAAGCTGTCAAGTCCCACGAAATCCCGGATTTCACCCACGGATTTCTGGCCCGCAATCAACTCCCCCCGGGTGGAAAAATCAATGCCATAATGGCAGGGATAGGCGTGGGGCGGGCAACTTACCACCATGTGGACCTCTTTGGCACCAATCTCGCGGAGCGTCTTCACCCGGGTCTTGGCCGTGGTGCCACGGATAATGGAATCCTCCATAATCAGCACCTTTTTCCCTTGAAGCAATTCCTTCACCGGGTTCAGTTTTACTTTAACCCCGAAATCCCGCATGCTCTGGGACGGCTGGATAAAAGTCCGACCGATGTAGTGGTTTCGAATCATGCCCATCTCCAGGGGGATTCCCGATGCCTGGGCATAACCGATGGCCGCGTAATTCCCGGAATCGGGAAAGGGCATCACGAAGTCCACGTCCAGAGGGTATTCCTTGGCCAGGAGTGCTCCCTGCCGTTTTCGAAAGAGATAGACATTTTCACCGAATACATTGCTGTCCGGCCTGGCGAAATAGATCAATTCAAAAATACACTGACTTCGGCGGGATAAAATGCCCGAAGGAATGCTCTTGACGCCGTCTTTGTTGATGATCACAATCTCGCCGGGTTCTATCACCCGGATAAATTCCGCTTCCACCAGGTCAAGGGCGCAGGTTTCCGAGGCCAACACATAAGCACCATTTAGCTTTCCAAGACACAAAGGCCGAAAACCGTTGGGGTCCTTGGCGGCGATGAGGCTGTCCTCGGTCATGACCACGACCGAATAGGCACCTTTTAGCTGACCCATGGTCTCGATCATGGCCTGTTCCATACCCATATTCAAACGCCGCGCCATCAGGTGCAGGACCACTTCGCTGTCCATGGTGGTCTGAAAAATGGAACCGTTTTGTTCCAATTCCGAACGGATCTGGTGAGCATTGACGATATTGCCATTGTGGGCAATGGACATGGAATGTCCCGAATGGCGAACCCTGAAAGGCTGAGCATTGCACAATAGTGAAGATCCCGTGGTGGAATAGCGCACATGCCCCAGGGCCATATCGCCCTTGAGCCCATTTAAGATCCGTTCATTAAATATCTCAGGAACCAATCCCATGGCTTTGTGCTCCACCACATGTTTCCCATCGGAAACGACGATGCCCGCGCTCTCCTGCCCTCGGTGCTGCAGGGCATAAAGCCCGAAATAGGTCAGCTTGGCCGCCTCTTCGTGCCCGTAAACGGCAAAAATGCCACATTCATCCTTGGGTCGTCTGGATTGAAATTCTGTAGGGTTCATGGATCCTAACCGTTCATGGGTTTAAAGTTCAGGGACAATCCGCATGCCAAAACCAATTATCCTGGTATTCCTGTATGGTTCTGACCGTCATGTCTTCTTCCGTCATGGATCGGATGGCTAAAAGGGTCGCTTTTGCGCCGGCCAGCGTGGTGGTATAAGGGACGTTGAGGGTCAAGGATGCCCTTCGGATGGAGTACGATTCGGCCATGGCCTTTTTGTCACTGGTGGTATTAACCACCAGATGAATCTCTCCGTTCTTGATCATGTCCACCACGTGAGGGCGCCCTTCGCGAACTTTGTTCACCAATTGGTTGTTAACCCCGTTTTCCATTAAAAACCGTGAAGTGCCCCTTGTGGCCAGGATCTTGAAACCCAGATTGAGAAGCCCCATGGCAACGGGGAGAGCAGCCGCTTTGTCCGTGTCCTTCACGCTGATGAATACCGTCCCCGAAAGGGGGATTTTCTGACCGGCGGCCAGTTGGGACTTTCCGAAGGCCAGGCCGAAATTGTGGTCGATACCCATTACCTCACCGGTGGATTTCATCTCCGGCCCCAGGATGGTATCGACCCCCGGAAACCGGCTGAAAGGAAAAACCGCTTCTTTGACGGATACATATTCGGGGACCACTTCTTGAGTCAACCCCAGCGATTTAAGGGTTTTACCCATAATCACCCGGGTCGCCATATTGGCCAGGGGCACACCGGTAGCCTTGCTCACAAACGGAACGGTTCTGGAAGCCCGTGGATTCACCTCGATCACATAGATAATACCATCTCTAACCGCGTACTGGATGTTCATGAGACCCACCACCGACAACTCTTTGGCCAACGCCCGGGTATGTGCCATGATGGTCTCAAGAATTTCCGGTTCCAGGGAAACGGGGGGGAGCACGCAGGCGCTGTCTCCACTGTGAATACCAGCTTCTTCGATATGTTCCATGATACCGCCGATGATGGTATCATGACCATCGGAAATGGCATCCACATCAATTTCAACGGCCCCGTCCAGGAACCTGTCCACCAGAACCGGCTTTCCGGGAGACACCTGGACCGCAGTCTCCATGTAATATTCCAGATCCTTCCGGTCATAGACGATTTCCATGGCCCGCCCCCCCAACACAAATGAGGGCCTCACCACCACGGGATAGCCGATCCGGTCCGCTATTTGAATGGCTTCCTGGTTATTCACGGCAATGCCGTTTTCGGGCTGAAGGATCTGAAGTTTTTTGAGCATCACCTGGAAACGCTCCCGGTCCTCAGCCCGATCGATACTGTCCGGGCTGGTGCCCAGAATTTTTACGCCCGCTTCCGAAAGGGGAACGGAAAGGTTCAGGGGGGTCTGACCGCCGAACTGAACGATAATCCCGACCGGCTTTTCCTGCTCCACGATGTTCAGCACGTCTTCCCGGGTGAGCGGCTCGAAATAGAGCCGATCCGAAGTATCATAATCGGTGCTAACGGTTTCCGGATTGCTGTTCACCATAATGCTTTCAATGCCCATCTCCCGAAGGGCCAGCGAGGCATGAACGCAGCAGTAATCAAACTCGATGCCCTGGCCGATGCGGTTGGGCCCACCGCCCAGGATCACCACCTTTTTCTTCCGGGAGGTTCGAATCTCGTTTTCCTGCTCATAGGTGGAATAGTAGTACGGGGTATAGGCCTCAAACTCGGCGGCGCAGGTATCCACCAGCTTGTAGACCGGTTCCACGCCCTTTGCTTTCCGGATCTGCCGAATCTCCTCCTCGGTGGTATCAAAAACTTCGGAAAGCTGAACATCTGAAAAACCGTATGCCTTGACCTCTTTCAGAAAATCCTTATCCCAATGTTCCGGCCCATCCCCCTGTTGCGCCATTTGACGCAACCGGCTTTCAAATGCCTGAATCTGCTGAATGTGATAGAGGAACCAGGGGTCGATGTTCGAAAGCTCATTAATTTTCTCGATGCTCAACCCCCGATTGAAGGCCTCGTAGATATAAAAAAGCCGGTGAGAGTTCGGCCGAATGAGTCCCCTTTCCAGTTCATAACCATCTGTTTTTGAAAGGGTGCAATCGGGGGTGTCGGTCCCCATACCGAATCGCCCGATCTCCAGAGACCTAACCGCCTTTTGAAGGGCCTCCTTGAAGGTCCGACCGATGGCCATGGTTTCCCCCACGGATTTCATGGAAGTGGTCAGGGAATCCCGGGTGCCCGGAAATTTCTCAAAGGTCCACCGGGGCACCTTGACCACACAGTAATCGATGGTCGGCTCAAAGGAGGCAAGGGTCTCCCGGGTGATATCGTTTGGAATTTCATCCAAGGTGTATCCTACGGCAAGCTTGGCGGCGATCTTGGCGATGGGAAACCCGGTGGCCTTGGAGGCAAGGGCCGAACTTCTGGAGACCCTGGGGTTCATCTCGATGACCACCATTTCTCCGTTTCCAGGATGAATGGCAAACTGAATGTTGCTGCCGCCCGTTTCCACACCGATCTCCCGGATAATGGCCAGGGAGGCATCCCGCATGACCTGATACTCACGGTCGGAAAGGGTCTGGGCCGGCGCCACGGTGATGCTGTCTCCCGTGTGAATGCCCATGGGATCGAAATTTTCGATGGAGCAGATAATCACCACATTATCCTTGAAGTCCCGCATGACTTCCAGCTCGTATTCTTTCCAGCCGAGGAGTGATTTTTCCATGATCACCTCGGAAATCATGCTGGCATCAAGCCCCGTTTTAACGATGTCTTCCATCTCTTCCCCGTTGTAGGCCACACCGCTGCCGATGCCGCCCAGGGTGAAACTGGCACGGATAATAACGGGGTATCCGATCTGTTCCGCCGCATACCTGGCCTCATCCATGTTCCTGGCAATGAAGCTTTCAGCCACTTTGAGACCTATTTTTTCCATGGCATTTCGAAACAGTTCGCGGTCTTCCGCCTTCTGAATCACCGTCAGAGACGCACCCAGCATTTCCACACCATATTTTTCAAGAACCCCCAATTGGGCCACTTCCACGGCCGTATTAAGACCGGTCTGTCCACCCAGGGTGGGCAGGATCGCCTGAGGCCGTTCCCTCTCGATGATTTTAATCACCGCCTCGGCGGTAATGGGTTCAATATAGGTGCGATGGGCCGTGCCGGGGTCGGTCATGATGGTGGCGGGATTGCTGTTGATGAGCACAATCTCAAACCCTTCCTCCATCAGAGCCTTGCAGGCCTGGGTGCCGGAGTAATCAAATTCACAGGCCTGTCCGATGATGATGGGACCGGAGCCGATGAGGAGAATTTTTTTGATGTCGGTGCGTTTGGGCATAATATTTTTTTTGTTGTAGGGGCGAATAATCATTCGCCCGCATTAGAATTAGGGCGAATGATTATTCGCCCCTACTGAAACCCCTTTCCATCATCTCAATAAATCGGTCAAAAAGATGCGCGGCATCGTGGGGACCGGGAGATGCTTCAGGATGATACTGGACCGAGAAAAGGGGGTGCTTTTTGTGAACCATGCCCTCCAGGGTATTGTCGTTCAGGTTCAGGTGGCTGATTTCAATGTCCGGATCATTTAAAGTATCATGATCCACACAGAACCCGTGGTTCTGGGAGGTAATTTCCACTTTGCCCGTTTTCAGGTCTTTGACGGGCTGATTACCGCCTCTGTGGCCAAATTTGAGTTTAAAGGATTTGCCCCCCAGGGCAAGGCCCAGCAACTGGTGCCCCAGACATATGCCGAAAATAGGCCGACGGCCCACCTGCTTACGGATGGTTTCAATTGCATAGCCAACGGCCGCCGGGTCTCCCGGGCCGTTGCTCAGAAAAAGACCATCCGGATTGAGCTTGTCGATGACTTCTGAATCGGTCTTTGCCGGAACCAGGAGGACGTCACATCCCCGCGCTTCCAGAGATCGCAGAATGTTGTATTTGATGCCGAAGTCCATGGCCACCACACGATGCCGGTTGTTCCCCTCCGCCCAGGTGAATGACGATAAATCCGTTTCAACAGCTATGGGCTTCCCGTCCCGCCACAGAAGCGGTTCCCGACATGTCACCTCTTTGACCAGATCCGATCCTGTCATCCGAGGAGACGATTTTGCTTTTCGAACCAGAGAAGCGGGATCAAGGTCCTTGGTGGAAAGCACCCCCCTCATGGCACCCGAAAGACGGATGTGCCGGGTAAGCGCTCGGGTATCAATCCCCTCAATCCCGGGAATACCGTTTTCTTCCAGATATTCCCCAAGGCTTTGCTGAGATCTGAAATTGCTGGGGTAGGGTTGGTACTCTTTCACCAGAAGGGCTTTTACCTGGATGCGGTCGGATTCCACATCTTCTTCATTGACCCCGTAATTACCGATCAGCGGATAAGTCATGGTCACCATCTGGCCACAGTAGGAAGGATCGGTGAGGATCTCCTGGTACCCGGTCATGCTGGTATTAAACACTACTTCGCCTGTGGTTTCCCAGTTTCCGGTAAAAGAACGGCCCTTGAATAGGGTGCCGTCTTCCAGCGCAAGTATTGCTTTCATAAAGGTTTGTTCTCCCTCAAAAAATCCATAATGCCATGGGCAGCCTTCCTGCCGTCGGCGATGGCTTTGACCACCAGGGACTGTCCCAGTGCCATATCCCCGGCCACGAAGATCCCTTCAACATTGGTCATCCCGCGGCGGTCAGCTTGGATATTCCCTCGATCGTCCAATCGAATCCCCAGATCATCAACAATTCTGTTTCGGACTGGCCCTGTAAAACCCATGGCCAGTATAACCAAGTCCACGGCTTCTTCAAAATGTGTGCCGGGTTTTTCCACGGGTCCCGCGGGGCCGCCGTCTTCTGCTACGGGCCATGCCACTTCCACACATTTCACACCGGTGACCCTATCCTGCTCCCCCACAAATGCTTGTGTCATCACGGCCCACCGGCGTTTGCCCCCTTCTTCATGGGCATGGGTCGTACGAAGAACCTGTGACCACATTGGCCAGGGGTTTGACGCGGAACGGGTCAAAGGAGGTTCGGGTAGAATCTCGAACTGCAGGACTTTTTTGGCACCTTGGCGCAAGGCCGTTCCCACACAATCGGAACCCGTATCCCCGCCGCCGATGACCAGTACGGTTTTCCCACCGGCGTGAATCGCATCCGATGGGGGAATCACCTCTCCCGAGACTTTTTGGTTTTGCTGACACAGGTAATCCATGGCAAAATGGATGCCCGTAAGATTTCTGCCCGGAATGTTCAGATCCCGGGGTTCTCCGGCACCGCAAGCCATACAGAGCGCATCAAAGCGTTGTTTCAAAAAACGGTAGGACAAATCTTCTCCCACCATCACGCCGGTCTCAAACTGAACCCCTTCTTCTCTCATCAATGAAATGCGGCGCGCCACCACCCATTTCTCCAGCTTGAAATCCGGAATACCGTATCTGAGAATACCCCCAGGGCGCTGGGCACTTTCATATACCGTTACCGCATACCCACCTTTATTGAGGGTATCGGCCACCGCCAACCCCGCCGGGCCGGATCCTACCACCGCCACCTTCTTATGGGTGCGTATTTTGGGCGGCGCCGGCGATAAATACCCGTTCAAGAATCCTTTTTCAATAAGGGCGAGCTCAATTTGGCGTATGGTTACGGGATCCCCGTATATGCCGTCCACGCATGCGGCCTCACAGGGGGCCGGGCAAACACGCCCTGTGAACTCGGGAAAATTGTTGGTGCTCAACAAAATCTCCAGCCCTTCCCGCCACAATCCCCGATGAAGATAATCATTAAATTCAGGAATCACATTGGCGAGCGGGCACCCGTATGCGTGGCAGAAAGGCGTGCCGCACTCCATACAGCGTGAAGACTGGGTGACCAGATCTTGATCATGTAACTGCCTTTCAACGGCCTCGTAATCTCTTAAGCGTTCCGCCACAGGCCGGTATCCCGGATCTTTTCGTTTTGCTTCCATCATGGCGGCCGGGTTATCCATGCTGCACCTCTTCCCGCTCCGTGGCTTCGTCTTCCTTGCTCATCAACCCCAGAACACGCCGGTATTCCATGGGGAAAACCTTTACGAAAAAGGGGAGTCTGGCCTCCCAGTCATCGAGGATGGATCGGGCCTTGGCACTTCCGGTATGGTTCAAATGCCGGGTGATCAAACTTTTCAGTTCCGCCTCATCTTTCGGATCGGTCAACAGCTCCAGATCCACCATGTCCAGGTTGCACCTAAGATCAAACCGACGGTCCGGATCGTATACATAGGCGATGCCGCCACTCATGCCGGCTGCAAAATTGAGCCCCGTATCTCCCAAAACCACCACCCGCCCGCCGGTCATGTATTCACAACCGTGGTCTCCCACACCCTCCACCACGGCCACTGCACCGCTGTTTCGAATGGCAAAGCGTTCGCCCGCCTTTCCGTGAAGATAGACTTCGCCGGCAGTGGCCCCATAGAGCAGCACATTTCCGGCAATCACATTATTAGACGGCTCAAAGGTGGCACCCCGATAGGGATTGACAATAATCTTGGCCCCGGAGAGCCCTTTGCCGAGATAATCGTTGGCCTCCCCTTCCAGCACAAAGGTGATCCCTTTCGCCCCGAAAGCGCCGAAACTCTGCCCTGCGGCCCCTTGAAACCGGCAGGTGATGGTATCGGTGGGCAACCCACGGTTGCCGTACGCCCTGGCCACTTCACCACTCAGCATGGCGCCCACGGTTCGGTTCACATTCCGAATGGGCAAGGAAATGTCCACTTTTTCACCCTGCTCCAATGCCTTCTGTGATCGTGCGATCAGGTCACGGTCCAGCACATCCCGGATGGGGTGTTCCTGGGACCCGGTACAGCGCCTGGGGAATCCATCATGGCTCTCCGGAAAATAGAAGATCTTCGAAAAATCAAGTCCTTTGGCCTTCCAAAAATGAATGGCCCGGGACATTTCCAAAAGATCGGACCGGCCGATCATATCATCCATTTTTCTAAAGCCCAGTTGGGCCATGTACCCACGCACCTCTTCCGCCAGCATGGTGAAAAAATTTTCCAGGTGCTCCGGTTTGCCGGCGAACCGTTTTCGAAGTTCCTCATCCTGGGTGGCAATCCCCACGGGGCACCGGTTGTTGTTGCACTTTCGTACCATGACGCACCCCAAAACCACCAGGGCCGCGGTGGCAAAACCGTACTCCTCGGCCCCCAGAAGGGCCGCCACCACAACGTCTCGTCCGGTTTTCATCTGGCCGTCCGTCTGCACCCGGATCCGGCTCCTGAGACCGTTGAGCATCAGGGTCTGCTGCGTCTCTGAAAGACCCAGTTCCCAGGGTGCACCGGTGTGGCGGATGGATGAAAGGGGCGATGCACCGGTACCCCCATCATAACCGCTGATCAAAACCATATCCGCATGGGCCTTGGACACACCGGCCGCAATGGTCCCCACACCCACCTCCGAAACCAGTTTCACGGATATGCGGGCCCGGGGGTTCACATTTTTCAAATCAAAGATCAACTGGCTCAGATCCTCGATGGAATAGATGTCATGGTGCGGCGGCGGCGAAATCAGCGTGACACCGGGGGTCGAATAACGGACCCGGGCAATCTCCAGATTTACCTTGTGACCGGGGAGTTGCCCACCTTCCCCGGGTTTGGCGCCCTGAGCCACCTTGATCTGAATCTCTCTTGCGTTCACCAGGTACTCGGCGGTCACGCCGAACCGTCCGCTGGCCACCTGCTTGACGGCGCTGGAACGGCTGTCACCGTTCATAAGCGGCTCATAACGGGCCGGATCCTCACCGCCCTCACCGCTGTTGCTGCAAGCGTTTAAGCGATTCATGGCGATGGCAATGGTCTCATGGGCTTCACGACTGATGGAGCCGAAGCTCATGGCGCCGGTGACAAAGCGTTTGATAATTTCCGATGCCGGCTCCACTTCCTTAAGCGGTACGGGCTCGGTTTCCCGAAAGGCAAACATCCCCCTCAGGGTAGACTGTTTGTCGGACTGGTCGTTGATCTCTTCAGCGTACTGCGCATATAAGGCGTGGTCATTTTCCCTGACAGCCCGCTGGAGGTGATGGATGGCCTCCGGCGTCCACAGATGCCGCTCACCATCCACCCGCACCCGAAAATGCCCGCCGCTGGGAAGGATCTTGGGTGCATCGGGGGCCGGGTCATATGCCGAATGGAAGCGATCCATGGCTTCCGTGGCAATCTCGTCCAGGCCGATCCCTTCCACCCGGGAATCGGTTCCCACAAAATACCGACCCACCACATTCGTGTTGAGGCCCACCGCTTCAAACACCTGAGCGCTGCGATAGCTTCTGAGGGTGGAGATGCCCATTTTGCTCATAATCTTGAGCAACCCTTTGCACAGGGCTTTGATGTAGTATTCGATACTCACCGCGGGACTTAATTGCCGACCCAACGCCTTTTGGGCCGACATGGCTGCCACAATTTCAAACGCCAGATAAGGATTGACGGCCGTTGCCCCGTAACCCAGAAGCAGTGCCATATGCATCACTTCCCGGGCTTCACCGGTCTCCAAGAGGAGTCCTGCGGAGGTCCTGATGCCTCGTCGGACCAGGTGCTGGTTCACAGCAGACACCGCCAGAAGTGACGGGATGGGCGCCATCTCCTCGGGCAAATCCCGATCACTCAAGATGATCACCGAGTGGCCCTTCATAATAGCCGTTTCGCTCTCCCGGCAGATCCGATCCAGGGCCGTTTCCAGCATCACACCACCGCCCTTGATGGGAAATCCGATTCTAACGGTTTCAGCGCGAAAGCCCTCCAGGTTCAAATCCCTCAAACGGATCAGATCCTCGTTGGTCAGAATGGGATGAAGCAGTTTGATCAATCGACTGCTGCGGGGACTTTCAGCCAGAATGTTTCCCGGGTTTCCGATGAACGTCATGAGGCTCATGACCAGTTCTTCCCGAACCGGGTCAATGGGGGGATTGGTCACCTGGGCGAACAGCTGCTTGAAATAGCCGAAGAGCAACTGGTTTTTTTCGGAAAACACGGCCAGCGGGGTATCCGCCCCCATGGCGCCCACTGGCTCCTGGCCCGTGGTGGCCATGGGGACCATGATCATCTGGAGGTCTTCCCGGGTATAGCCGAACAATTTCTGTAAAAACGGCAACCGGACTAAATCCGGTTTGATGGAGGCCACCTCTCCGTAAAAACCCCTGAGGGTGATCCGGTTTTCATCCACCCATCGTCGGTAAGGTTGCCGTCGTGCGTTCAGGGTCTTGATTTCACCATTTTTCAACACCCGTTTTTTCTCAAAATCCACCAGGATCATCTGACCGGGGCCCAACGCGCCCTTTTCCACCACATCTTCGGGGGCAAATTCCAGCACGCCCGCCTCCGACCCGAAGGCCATTACCCCTTGCCGGGTGATGGTATAGCGGGCCGGCCTGAGACCGTTTCGATCCAGCATGGCACCCACCTGGCTTCCGTCTGAAAACGCCACGGCCGCCGGGCCGTCCCAGGGTTCCATGAGGCCCGCATGATATTCAAAAAAGCCCCGCTGGTCCGGGCCCATGGGATATTTAACGCCCCACGCTTCGGGAATCAACATGAGCATGGCGTGGGACAATGACCTGCCGGCACTGGTCAGCAGTTCAAGGGCATTATCCAGGCAGGCGGAATCACTTCCCCGCTCATCGATGATGGGGGTTAGGTTATGGATGTCGGCCCCGAACAAATCCGACTCCAGAGACTGCTCCCTGGCCCGAATCAAATTCAGATTCCCCCTGAGGGTATTGATTTCCCCGTTATGGGCCAGATACCGAAAGGGTTGCGCCAGCTCCCATGACGGAAAGGTATTGGTGCTGTATCGCTGATGCACCACGGCCATGGCACTGACCATTTCCGGATCTTCCAGATCTTGATAAAAACCGGCCAATTGCGTCGCGGTAAACAGCCCCTTGTATACGATGGTACGGCAGCTAAAACTCGGCAGGTAACAGGGCTTTTCCGTCCAACCGGGCGCCACGGCCTGCTTTTCGATGGCCTTACGCACCAGATACAACTTTCGTTCCAGGGCCGCGCCTTGAAGCGTCCCGCCATCAACAAAGCACTGGCTGATCCATGGCTGCATGGCTTTGGCCTGGCCCGCAATGACGCTGTCATTTACCGGAACATCGCGCCAGCCTAAGGGTTTCAGATCTTCCACGGAAATGGCTGCTTCGATTTCACGAACCCACTTCTCACGCGCCTCGGGCTCACGGGGCAAAAACACCATGCCCACACCGTATTGACCGGACTGGGGTAGTGTAATGCTCAGATCCCTGAACACCTTTTTGAAGAACAGGTCCGGCAATTGAAATAGAATACCGGCACCATCGCCGGTGGTCTGATCGCCACCCACGGCCCCCCGGTGCATGAGATTTCGCAAAATTCTGAGTCCGTTTTCAATGACAGCATGATCCTTACGGCCGTCAATATTGGCCACAAACCCCACCCCACAACCGTCATGTTCATATCGACTGCTGTAAAGGCCCTGAGGGTGGGGGTATCGGCCTAATTTTTGGTAATCGTTATTCATAGTATATTACAATAAACAAGCACAACACGGTATAAATCCACCGTGTCCCTTTGAGGTTTAAGGTCGGTTAGCAGTCTTTTGTTGTAGATCGAAATATTTTTTCCTCTCATAAAGGGTTCTTCACATCAAGAAAAGTAAATTCTTCAAAATCTTTCGTGTTCACCGTATAGAGCCCTGGGATACCGTTATCACGCAGTGTGGCAGCAAGGGCTACATCAAAGACTTTCTTTCGTGTGGTCACAGTTTTGAGCAAATCTAAAAGTGTTTCAAGCTGTGTCTGTTGCTGATAAATAATCGCCACGCCGGTATCCGTATAGTCCTGAACAATCTGCATAGCATCTGTCAATGACAGGGGAGCATCGAGTCGATGCCACGTAATCACATTGAGGAACTCCATCAGAATCTGCACTGGAAGACAGATTGTCAAATTCCCCTTTGGATCACGCATATTCATGACCTGCTCAACAAAGGCTTTCGCTGGCGCATGAAATGAGGAGGCGGTGTTATGCGCATACACCAAAAGATTGGTATCGAGTTCGTACATGAAGGTTAACGGCCTCTTTCTGCGTACATTTCTTCCCGGTCAAGACGAATATCCACCCCGAGATCAAAGGCTCGAACCGTAAAGGGTAAACGAGACTTCTGACTCGTTTTGTGATGAGAAATGTCATCTTTAAGGGATTTAAGAAGCATTTCTATCACCTGAATACGATCAGTGAGGGGGGCGTGCTGAAGTTGTTGGATAGTTTCTTTAGCAATCATATGCCTTGCTCCTTTGCTTCACGTCGTATACTTAATGCTGAGGCGAGCACTGCTTGCAGGCCTCAATATCACAACACCGCCATCAAACGACGCGTTGCTTCCTCGATGACATCCGGTTCATAGACCTTCTCTCCACCCGAATCCCGCACATAGAAAACACCGGTCATTTTTTCTCCGTCACTGTTGACTTTTGCCGTTCGAATGTCAAGGCCCATGGCAAAAATCACGCACGCCAGATCATAGAGGAGCCCCAGCCTGGCGCTCGACCGAATTTCTACGAGGGTGAAAAAATCCGATTCTTCGTTGTTGACGACGACTTTTTTTCCAATCTGCCGTCCGTAGGCCACAGGCATCCTGGCGTCCCGCTTCTCCCGGATTAAACGATCCAGTGAAAGACGATCGTCCAAAGCATGTTGGAAGTCGTTTTGTGTTTTGGCCCAGCTTTCCATTTCACGGTAAGCGTCCGGAGGATTGGTCACCTCATAGGTATCAAAAGCCAGACCGTTTTTCAAAGTAAAGATGCTCGCGGACAATATCTCCATGTTGTTCAGGGTAAAAACACCGGCCATTTTGCTGAACAAACCCGGTTTGTCGTAGGTGACCTGAACGACCCGGGTGACGGCGGCGTTCTTCCGCTTTTCCAGTTTCCAGGCGTGTTTTCGGTCTCCCAGATTCAGCGCCAATGAGAATTGGACAGCCATGTCTGGAAGGGAAGTATTCAGAAAATACCGGGAAGACGCCTGATCAATGAGAGAATGGACCGATTCTTCATCAAAATCCTGTAACAGCTTTTCCCGAATGCGCCCCCTCTTGTGCTCAATCTTCTGGGTGGCATCAGGCGATGCCAGGATGCCCCGCTCCAATATGCGCTGGACCTTGTGAAACAATTCCGCCAAGAGCATGATCTTCCAGTCGCTTCGGGCCATGGGACCGGTGGCAAAGCTGTCCGCAACTGCCAGCAGAAAAAGCATTTTCAGTAACTGCCGATCCTGGATGGCCTGGGCCACCTGGACGCAGGTCTTCTCGTCCCGAAGGTCCCTGTGCTGGGCAACCCGGGGCAGCAGGAGGTGATGCCGGACCAGAGAAGAAACCGCTTGAACGGATGCTTTTCCAAAGCCCAGACGGGCCAGGATCTTTGGGATCAGTTGAGGGCCCCGAACACAATGGTCTTCACCGTATCCTTTTCCGATATCGTGCAGCAGGGCCGCCAGGAACAGTCGGTCAGGGGATTCTATTTCCTCGAAAACCGCTCTGAAAACGGGCCACTTTTCATCATAGACCCCCTTTGAAATTTCGTTGATCACATCCAGCGCCCTCAGGGAATGGAGATCAACGGTCATGACGTGATAAAACCCGAACTGGGGCAGATTCCGGATTTGCTTGAATTCCGGGATAAACAGGCCGATGAGCCCAATCTCAAGGGCCAGCCGAATAATTTCAGGGTTTCGAGGCCTTAAAATGAGACCCAGAAAAAGAGCCTTCCCCTCGGCCGATTGGCCTAGGGTTTTCCGTTTCCGGCTGATAATTTTCTTACCTTCCCAGATAAGCCCGGAACCCAAGAATAGCCCCCGCTCGTTGGCTTCTTTCAAGCTCCGTAAAATAACCAGTGGATCCTTTTCCGAGAGCACCCCATCACCCAAGACAATGTGCCCTCTTAGAACCGCAAATTCAGAAGGGATATCTTTTTGGGCCGGCTCCATGGGCGAGGGATCGATCATGTCCAGCATCTTCACCTGAAATTCTTCATGCCGATACCGAATTCGGTTCAAATGAAGGTATACGTCCCGCATAAGCTTTTCAGGGCCCGAGATACGGGGTTCGTCCTCATAGCCGAGAATTTTTGAAATCTGATCCTGGTAGGGAAGTCTGAGGCTGTCTTCTTTGCGACGGGCAACCCAGTGAAGGTAGTTCCGAATCTTCAGGAGAAAACTTCTGCTTACCGCCAGCTTTCGAATCTCAAAATGGCTGAAGGCCGCGAACCGTTTCATCTGGCCCAGGCGTTCGCAATCAAACCAGATTCGGGCCATCCAACTCATGAGATGAATGTCCCGAAGGCCACCCAACCCCTCTTTCAGGTCCGGCTCAACAAAACAGCCTTCCCCCTTGTTGCGGTCGGCCCGCTCCCGCCTTGAGATGAGAAATTTTCCCAACAGCGAGTCTTTTTCCCGGGCCATGCGGGACCAGAATGCTTCCCTGTAGAGCCCGTAGAAATACCGGGATCCTGCAAGGAAACGGCTGTCCATCAGTGAGGTGAGCATTCGAAAATCAGCCATGGCCAAACGAATGCACTCTTGAAACGTCAGGATGGAATAGCCCACTTCCAGCTTGGCATCCCATAAGGGGTAAAGGGCATGGCGGATGATCTGCTCCATTTCAGAGGGCAGGTCACCCCGATGAATGACCATCAGATCCACATCCGAACCCAGGCAGAGCTCACGCCGTCCGTAGCCGCCCAGGGCAACCATGGCCAGAACATTGTCGCTTTCGGGCCGGTTGCTCTGCCGAAACCCGGCCGTCAAAAAAAGATCCCGAATAAATCGATCCACCAAATCGGTGTATTGATGGGAAAACTTGAGGCCCGTTTCAGACAAAAGCCCTTTCGCCGCCAGAGCTTCCTTTTCCGAAAGAAATGCCTGGACCCTTTTCAGAGACCCTTTCAAAATTTCCGCCTTAAATGGCGTCCCGGTCCTCTTCACCGGTTCGAATGCGGATGGCCTTTTCAATGGGGATAACGAAGATTTTGCCGTCACCGATCTCGCCGGTATGCGCTTTTTCCTTGATGGCTTCCACCACCTGGGGTACCAATTCCACGGGCACCACCACTTCGATTCTTATTTTAGGTAGGAAATCAACAACATACTCAGCCCCACGATAGATCTCCTTGTGTCCTTTCTGCCGACCGAAGCCTTTGACTTCGCTCATGGTAATCCCGCTCACGCCCAGCTTGAGTATTGCGTCTTTTACCTCGTCTAGTTTAAACGGCTTTATAATGGCCTCAATCTTTTTCATACGGTACAGTCTCCTTGCTCCTCCAAACCATCTTTTTCCAGATCAACGGCCTGAATGGGTATGACTTTTCGATAAATCTCTAAAGGGCTTTTTGGCGCCCCAGCGACCACCAGGAGATCCTTTTCAATGGAAATCCCGAACAGGCGCTCGTTTTCCTTCAGGTAGGGTAAAATAAGATCCCAGTCCTTCTTTTCAAGGCCCGTCACCGCGCCTCCGTTCAACTGCTGATCGTCTATCATGTGGTATGGGTCCCGAACATAGATGGCCCCGCCTGATGCCAGGCTGAAAAGATTGGAACCCGGATAGGGCGTCTCCTGGGGGATAATTTCACCCTGGTCGTCGAAGGTCATGCCGTTAAGCACCACAAACCCGCCCCCGTTATGGGGATCACCCGCCATAAAAGACTCACCCAGATAATCCAGACAGGTCCCGTTGATCACCACCCGGGGACGGCCCACGGCGTTAATCAGCGGGCGACCGGCGGCATTTCCCATGACATACACCTCACCCCCTTTGGCACCGTACATGAATGTCTGGCCAACGTCCCCATAAATCACCATTTTGCCGGCTTTCATGATTTGCCCCAACTGATCCTGAGCATTGCCGTGCACATGGATGCTCAACCCGTCGATTCCCGAACCCAGATAATCCCCCGAAGAACCGTAAATATCAATGCGAACGCCCCCTGAATCAGGCCCCAGACCGCATCCATGAAACCGCTGTCCCTTAAGGCCGAATACAATGAACCGCCGCCAGCCACGCAAGAACGCCTCTGCCAACAGACGACTGTCGCAATGGTCCCCTTCCGGCGGAAATAGAGACGCATCGATAATTAAGACCTTTTCGTCATAAGAGGGGCCTCTGAAAAATTGCCGGGTCTCCCAGTCAACCAAACGATAGGCGCTTTTGACATCCTCACGGGCCAGGGATGGAAAATGGCGGAAGATGCTTTCCAGGGTCTGGTTGACCATCTGCAAAATTGATCGACGCTTTTTATCGTATGTGGGGTAACGCCGGTTCAGCAGTCGGGTCAACGCCGAAAGGGCCATATCCAGATGCGCATCCCCTTTCAGAGCCCAACCCTTCACCTCCTTGAGGCAGTCCATAAAATCCGAAAAATCCCAAGTACCCAACTCATCGCGCATGTACTCAAACAAAAGATCATCCCGCTGGAGTTCAAAGAACCGGGAAACATCAAATCGCTCTTTCTCTTCCCCTTCATCCAGGTAGTACACCCGGCCGGGAAGATAAGCCTTCTGGTCTTCGGGAGGGGCTTCCACCTCACGACCGAATTTGTCCACACAGGTGATGTGTCGTTCAGTAGCCCCATTACCCGTCTTGTCCAAGTTAAAGATGAACGCACCCCCATCCGTATAGCTGCCGCCCCGGGCGTTCCAGCAGCGGTCGGCCACCGTACCCACCCGGGGGTCTTCATCCGCAAGGCTTTTGAGCGTGGCATCCAGGGCCTGTTTCTCGGAACAGATGAGTCCCACCTGAACCTGGCCGTCGTGCAGCCCGAAAACCTGGGGCCGCAACATGGCCGTATCGGTGATGCCGATCAACTGAAGCCGGTCGTTTTCCGTGTCATTCCTGGCAATGATGAAAAACCAGGGACCATCCGGAGACCCGTGCACATGGGCAGCCTGAATGGCCCGGTAGATTTGTTGTTTTTCCTCGGGCAGTTGATCAAAATCCCGCTCCATGGTGGGGGCAAGGGCCTCGATCACATACTCCAGGGGATATTGATAGGTTCGACTGTAAAGATCAAAGAGAAGCGCCGACACTTCCGTATCCGTCAAGAACTGTGGATAGAGATTCTTCTGGCGCAGATATTCCGCCACGGAATGGTAATTGGCAAAATCGCCGTTGTGCACCAAGGCTTCGTTGAGTCCCACAAAGGGATGCGCCCCGGCCGGATGCCAGACTTTGCCCTTGGTGGGGTATCGCTGGTGGGCGATCCACACATGGGCCTTGAAGTTGTCCAGCTGATAGTATTCCACCACTTTTTCCGCATATCCCACGATTTTGAGAATAATGAAATTCCGTCCGTGGCTCAACACAAAGGCATGCTGGTCTCCGTAGGCGTCGTAGAAGGCCTTGTTGATGTTGAAGCTGTTTTGATAAATAAATTCGTCCTCAACCCTTCTCAGAGGCGCTCCTTCCAAACCGTTTTTTTCCGTAAAGTGTGCCAGGACTTCCGGTTTCACCCTTACAAAATAACGGAGCACCTCGGGGGGCTTCACATCCAGCCCCCGAATATCCCGGTAGTCCGGCACATGGGGGATACGTTCTGAAAAGTGAACATTTAAAAAGGGATCAATAAACCGCTTTTCAAGATCCTTCACCACCGCGTCCTTCAAAACGGCGATCTGAAGGATATAGTTTTTTTCGAGGATCTCTTCCGATACGCCCAGCATTCGCGCTTCGAAACCCATGGCCGCAATGCCGCCGCCGCGGCCATTTCCCCGGTTATGCATCTGCTTGCTGGGTTCGTAAATATGCTTTCCCCTGACCGGAATGCTGCAGGCAAATCCGGTAACACCGCAGCCCCCTTCCGTCTCCGTTTCAAAGCAGGCTTTTTTGGGGAAATCCTCAACCAGCGTTTTCCGCGATCGAATTACGCGCTCTACAAGGGTATTATTTATCATTTATCATTACCATTTTTCATATAATCCAGATGCACCAGACAGTCGGTGCGCCCCACCAACTCTTTCAGGCTTTTCATGCCAAGCTTCTTTAGAATGCGAATCAGCTCCTGTCGCCAGGATAGAAACAGGTTCAGAATCCGCTGGGTTCCCCACTCCACCTCGATCAGGTTCATCAATTCAGCGTCCGTTGAGGCAATGCCCCTGGCACAGCCCCGTCCGCTCTCGCAGTTGTGGCACCTTATGCACTCCAGCGCCACCAGATCCGCCGTTCCCGTACAGACGCCGTCAGCGCCCAGGGCGATGGTCTTGGCCACATCATGGGGTGTTCGAATTCCGCCGCTGGCGATGACCGTCATCTTATCCCTGACGCCTTCTTCCGTCAGAAACTTGTGAACTTTGGGCAGGGCGTATTCAATGGGCATGGCGATGTTTTTCTTGGCGATGTCGGGCGCAGCCCCCGTACCGCCGTAGCTGCCGTCCAGGTGAATGATGTGGGCGCCGGCGTAATAGCTTCCCACCGCCACCATATCCACATCCGTGGGAGTGGACACCTTCACGGAAACCAGGGCCTTGGGATTGATGGCCTTGATCCAGTCCACATGCTTTTTGTGATCTTCCACCGAATAGACGCTATGGAAGGGAAAGGGTGAAAAAAGGGGGTATCCCACCACCGCTTCACGCATGCGGGCCACACCGGGGGTCACCTTGTCGCCCAGCAGATGCCCGCCCAGCCCCGGTTTGGCGCCCTGGGCATATTTGAATTCGACGATCTTAACCCGTTGCAGGGTCTCTTCACGAACTCCGAAAAGCCCGGTGGCCACCTGGGTGATCACGTGATCGTCGTAGGGCTTGAGTTCATCGGGGTATCCCCCTTCACCGGTACAGCAGAAGGTGCCCAGGGTTGCCGCCGCTTTCATCCGGCTGAGCATGGTGTTGATGCTCACGGACCCGTAGCTCATGCCGCCACCATAAAAGGGCACTTCGATCCTGGCTAAATGAGCATTATCCTTGCGCCGGTTCAGCAGGACGCTCAGATCCATTTCATCATCTTCCCAATCAGCCGTTCCGATTTTGCTCTTTTTAAAAGCAATACGCAGTTTGTCATAACCCCCTTCGGATGCGCCAATTTTGTACTCAAGGCCTTTCTCGGGAATTTTCCCGAACTCAGCCATATGCCAGGTACTGGCCAGCAAATCCGGAGGCCACCTATGATCCCCCAAAATTTCAAAGTCAGGGTTTCTTTTTAAGGAGAGGGCCTGCTCCGGACATATTTGGGTACATGGATTTTCGCAGTCCTTACCCACACAACGATAGGCGTTTTCAATCCGCACTCGACCCCTTCTGGCCACATGGACTTCATAAGGGCAAATTTCCACACATTTACCACAGGCCACACACGCGCTTGTCCGGTGCAACCGGTACTTCCCGATTGCGTTTCTGAATCGGGAAGGCGTCCGTTTTACTTCAGGTAATTGAAAAGATTCCGAATTATTCAAGTTCACAGTCCTCCTCAACCGTTCCCATGCCCTCAAAGGTCTCTTTGTCCAACTGGTCAAAGAACATGGCCCGGCCCACTTCTCCACGCAGACGGCGTGCATCCCGGATCCCCATGGCACCCATCACTTCCAGGAGCTGGTTATGCCAGGCCCCCACAAGATTGGCAACCCTGCCGGCTGTCCATTCAGATGATGCATCCTGAATATCCACCGGGCAACTCAACCCCTTTTCACAGCGCCGGCACATGCGGCATTCCATGGCAATGAGCATGGGGAAATCCATAAAAACACCATCGGCGCCGCAGATAATAGCCTTGGCCACATGCTCGGCCATGGAAATCCCGCCACTGGCAAGAAGCGTAACGTTATCCCTGATCCCGGCCTCAACCAATTTCAGGTGGACGGCACGGATACCGTCTTTCAAAAATTTTTCCGGATCGTCACAACCTCTGCCCTGGAAATTTCCTTCCAGGTGAATAATGGGAACGCTCGCTTCCACCAATTGTAGTGCTTTTTCTTCCATACCATTCGCCATGGAGACCCTGGCGGAGATTAAAACCTTTGGGTCAAGGGCGATCACTTTCTTTACCGCTTCGAGCCAGTGGTCATCAAGGACCAACTCCACCATGCGGCACCCTTCGGGCAGCCCTTTCAAAGCATCACCCCAGTCATTTGAAATCGGGTCCGCTGAAATAGAAGGCAGAAGCCACGGACCGTATTCTTCCGGTATTTCAGCCAACATTTCCGCGGAGAGAGAAAAGAGCGTCCCCAGTCTTTTGGCCGCTTCAGCCCATCCTGAAATGGTCTTTTCACTGATCGCTCCAAACCTTGGGATACTGAAAATAATGGGTAAAGGGATGTCCAAAAGCTTTGAGCCGCCCTTCAGAAGCCCACCTTCCGGGTCAAAAACAAGGTGCGAAGGCGTTCTTCCAAGGTCAATGGCGGTGCTGATATATTCGCGGCCATGAATGCCGTCGCGGGTGGGTCTCACGATCTCGCTCATGTCGGTCCAGATGGCGTCGAAACCGGGCCCGCTGAAAGGCCCCGGATAGCCGGCCCCGGAGACGGGAATTTTCCCGCTGTCCGCCTGCTTCCACAGGCTGGCGATAATGTTGGGGGACCAATGTTCATCCCCCATGGCCATAAATTCGGGATTAATGGATTTATGAATCAGTTCATTGGGGCACCCCTGCACGCACCGCAAGCAATTCATACACTCATTGTCAATGGACTCCACCATCTGTCGCGCATTCAAACCCCGATGATCGTAAACACCATAAACGCACTTTTTTTTCACGCAGACGGGGCATTTGAGACAACCCTCTTCCCAGGCAATAATACCCGATTGGATCAGCGGCTGAAAACGGCGGGGAACGGTTTCCGTGTGGATCACATATTTGGACGGCATAATAAATCCCCCCTATGCCCTGTCCAGGGCCGGTCTGGGATAGAGCCCTGCCCGTTTTACAATTTCGCCCACGGCTTCTTCCCATTCAATGGCCATGATATGCACACCGCTCACCCCTTTAAGCTCTTTTAATCGGGAAATGGTTTCCACACAGATATTGATCCCTTCCTCCCGCTGTTTATCTTTGGGAACCCCTTCCATGCGTTTGATCACTTCATCGGGAACATCCATGCCCGCAACCCTGTTTTTCATATATCGGGCCATTCCCGCCGACTTGATGGGCGTCACACCACCCAGGATATATGTTTTCTCGGTCAAGCCCCTGTCAGCGGCCATGGAGAGCCAGGTCTCAAAGCGGTCGAGGTTGTAGATGCACTGGGTCTGAATAAAGTCGGCCCCGGCTTTGATCTTTTTGGCCAGTCTGACAATTCTGAATCCCAAGGGGTCCGCAAAGGGATTAGCGGCGGCACCGATAAACATATCCGGTTTATAATCCAGGGAATCGCCCCCCGTAATGACGCCATCGTCCCGCATCCCCTTGACAACCTGAACAAACTGGATGGAATCCAGATCGAAAACCCCTAACGCTTGGGGCTGATTGCCGAAAATCTGATGGTCGCCGGAGAGACAAAGCACATTGCGAATGCCTAAGGCGGAGGCCCCCAGAATATCCGACTGAAGCGAGATGCGGTTCCGGTCCCGAACCACCATCTGCAGCACCGGATCCAGGCCGGCGGTCTTAAGCAGTGCACAGGCGGCAAGACTGGACATACGAACAATGGCCGTCTGGTTATCGGTCACGTTCACCGCATCCACCATCCCCTTTAGCAATTGCGCTTTTTTCAATATTACCTCAGGGTCCGCACCTTTCGGAGGACCGCATTCCGCTGTTACGGCAAATTTACCCTGAACAAGAACGTTTTTTAGCTGGCTTTCGTGGCTCACTTTTGCTGATCCTCCCTGATAATCTTTCTGGGGCCCCCGCCCTGTTTCGTAGACCAGTCCTTGGGGGGGTAAATTTCTTCCAGCCGGTCCAGTGCGCCGAATTTGTCCAAACGATCAATAATCTGCTGCCAGGCGCACGGAATATCCGGGTTCACCTCGCATTTCCCATCCACGGACCCACCACAGGGTCCGTTTAAAATCTGCTTGGAACAGCGGGCCAGGGGACAGATGCCGCCGAAATCATAAAGCATGCAATCCCCGCATCCCAGACACGTTTCCGCCCACACCCCCTGGGCCTTTGTTTCGCCCAGGAATTCGGTGTTAAGTCCGGGGATGATCGGCACTTCCGGATACATATCGGCAACCGCCTGAACGCCTGCGCCGCACCCCAGTGAAAGCACCGCATCATAAGGGTCGATGGATTTGTCCAGTTGAATCACGAACTCCATAACGCACTGCCGGTCCAGGGTCATTTCTTCAATGACCACATCCTCATCATTCATTCGGGCAACCATGCGTAGGGCTGAAGCCAGCATGGCGGTTTCCATTTCACCGCCTGACGCACACTCGGCTACACATGAGCCGCAGCCCAGCACAAGTATCCGTTTGTACGGGGCAATCATTCGCCTGATCTCTTCAACAGGCTTTTGTTCTCCTGTGATCATATCCCTTTCTCCTCATCATTTAGGACCTCGGGACCCAACGCGGGCGACGGCCCCAGGGACGAAACCTTATCCATGATCTCTCGGGCCAGAACGGCCAGGGGTTTGGGGTTACCCTTTGAACAGATAATCAGCCCCACCCTTTCTCTTTCAAGACCGATTTCTTCTATGATCGATCTTGTCCTTTCGATCCGCTTTCCAGCCCTCAGATTCCCTTCAAAATTGCGGCAGGCACCTGTCGGGCAGGCGATCACATAAGCAGCATCGGCAAATTCTTCCAAGGCCCGGAGCAGGTGCACCGGCTCCACTCTTCCACTGCACGGCATGGGAAAGAACGAAATGGTTTCGCCAAAAGCCTCTTCCAGGACTTGTCGATCCTTCTCTCGGCTTTCAGGGACATTCCGGCAATAAAAAAGCGCCAATTTGCGCCTCTTTGTGTTTATCATTTCCTGGCCTAATCCTTTCCATGGCTTTGAACATTATAAAGCCGCTTCCCCTCGTAAAATGGAGGAAGCGGCACGTTTTTTTGTTAACTTTTTTTTGCTACAGGGTAGAAAGGTATCTGTCCAGCTCAAATTGACTCACATGGGTTCGGTAACCGTCCCATTCGATCCGTTTGTTTTCAATAAATTTATTGAACACATGGTCACCCAGCACTTCTCGCACCAATTCACTCTTTTCCGTAGCCAGAATGGCGGCGTACAGGTTCCCCGGAAGATCGGTGATCCCGTGGGCCTTCCTTTCGGCCGGATTCATTTCAAAGATATCCTCTTCCACGGGCGCCGCCAGTTCATATTTGTTTTCAATCCCTTTGAGACCCGCTCCCAGCATCACCGCAAAGGCAAGGTAGGGGTTGCAGGCCGGATCGGGGGACCTGAATTCAATGCGAGTGGCATTTTCCTTACCGGGTTTGTACATGGGAACGCGAATCATGGCGGAACGGTTGCGCCGGGCCCAGGATACGTAAACCGGTGCCTCATAGCCAGGTACCAGGCGTTTGTAGGAATTGACCCACTGATTGCAAACCGCCGTAATTTCAGGAGCATGACGCATCAAACCGGCAATATACTGCCTGGCAATGGTGGACAGGTTGAATTCATCGGATGAATCGTAAAACGCATTCTTGTCCTTCAGGAAAAGGGACTGATGCACATGCATGCCGCTTCCGTTTTCCCCGAAGATAGGTTTTGGCATGAAGGTGGCGTAAACGCCGTTCTGGCGCGCGATCTCCTTGACCACCAGGCGATAGGTCATCATGTTGTCCGCCATGCGCATGGCCTCCTGGTACCGAAGGTCAATCTCGTGTTGGCTTGGCGCCACTTCGTGATGGCTGTATTCCACCTGAATCCCCATATCCTGAAGGGCAAAGATGGTATCACGCCTCAGGTTGCTTCCCATATCCAACGGCCGGGAATCAAAGTATCCTCCCTTGTCCAGTACTTCAGTGCCTTTGTCGTCTTTGAAATAAAAATACTCCGCTTCGGGACCCACGTAGAAGGTGTATCCTTTTTCCGCAATTTTCTTGAGAAGTTTTTTGAGCACATACCTCGGGTCTGCTTCATAGGGGGTTCCGTCCGGGTGCAATATATCACAGAACATACGGGCCACGGGCCGGTCGCCGCTCCGCCAGGGGACCAGCTGGAAGGTGGTGGGATCCGGTTTGGCGATCATGTCACTTTCCTCTATCCGCGCAAACCCCTCAATGGACGAGCCGTCAAACCCCATCCCTTCGGTCATGCCTTCTTCCAGTTCTGAAGGGGTAATGGCAAAACTTTTCAGTACCCCCAGCACATCGGTAAACCAGAATTGCACAAAGCTGATATCCATATCCTTTACAATTTTTCTTACATCATCAAATGACTGACAGTTCATTTTTTTCCTCCTTGTTTAGAAGCGGTTGTCGGTTGCCGGTTGCCGGTTGACAGTTAAAGTTTTCAATCAAAGTTTGAACAGGAACAATGCAATTGTGGTGCCAAAAAAAACAATCCAGAAGGAAGAGGAATTGAAAAACAGAAAGAAAAAGGATCGTAAAGGCAGGTATTATTAAGGTGTATCAATGCTTTTCGGTTATTACAACGTACCATCCAAAAACAGGGAATGCTTTAACTCTCTCCGGTCGCCGTTTCACAGTTTTTTCAACCGGCAACCGGTAACTGTAAACCGGTAACCGGATAAAAATACATTTATGTCGATTTATCAGCCATGAATCCACGAAAATGTATGGGGCAGGGGGAATCACTCCACCGTAACACTCTTTGCCAGGTTGCGGGGTTTATCGATATCCCTATCAAGAAATTTAGCGCAATAATAAGCCAGTAGCTGACAGGGGATCACGGTCAGCATGGGGGTCAAAAAATCCAGCACATGCGGTATCTCAATGATATCATCCGCCAAAGCCCTCACCTTTTCGTCCCCTATGGTGGCGATGGCGATCACGGGCCCTTTACGGCTTTTGATCTCATGGATGTTGCTGAGCATCTTTTCATGCATCTCATCGTTGGGAATAATGGCAACGGTGGGCATTTCGGGATTGATCAGCGCGATGGGACCATGCTTCATTTCCCCCGCTGCATACCCTTCCGCGTGAATATAGGACACCTCCTTAAGCTTCAGGGCCCCTTCCAGGGCAATGGGATAATTATATTTTCGGCCCAGAAAAAGCCAGTTTGTACAATGGTGGTATTTCTCCGCAATGGCCTCAATGTGGCTAGCCTGCCCCAGCACTTCCCGAACCTGTTCGGGTAAGGCCTCCAGAGCTCGAATGGCCTGAATTCCCTCCGTCAGGGAAAGGTTCTGATGACGTCCCAGAAGCAGCGCCAGCAACGTGAGGGTGGTCAGTTGAGAAACGAAATTTTTTGTGGAAGCCACGCCGATTTCAGGACCCGCGTGGTTATAGATGCCCCCGTCCGTTTCCCGGGAAATGGAACTGCCCACCACATTAACGACGCCGAGGAGGCGGGCACCTTTCCGTTTCGCTTCCTTCATGGCGGCAAGGGTGTCGGCGGTTTCCCCGGACTGGCTGATGGCCACCACAAAGGTGTTGGGGGGGAAATTCAATTTTCGATAGCGAAATTCGGAAGCCAAGCCCACTTCCGTATCAATTTCGGTCAGTTTTTCAAAAATGTATTTTGCCACACAGGCCGCATAAAAGCTGGTGCCGCACGCCACCAGGACCAAATGCCGACATCTCTTAAGGTCCTCCCAGACGGGCATGATCCCGCCCAGTTTAGGCACTCCCTCACCCGCTTCCAGACGGCCCCGGAGGGCATTTTTTATGGTATCGGGTTGTTCGTAGATTTCTTTCAGCATGAAATGGGGAAACCCGTTTAGTTCGGCATCTTCGGCGCGCCATTCAACCGTTTCCGTACCTCGCTCAATGTGTTGGGCCTGGGCCGTAGAAATGGAAAAATCATCCGCAGTGACCGTGGCCAACTCATTTTCCTGAAGATGCACCACTTTATTGGTGTACCGCACCATGGCCGACACGTCGGACGCCACAAAATGACCTTCATCACTCACCCCGATAATCAGGGGGCTTCCCCGCCTGGCCACGACGATCTGATCGGGAACGTGACGATGAATAACACCCAGCCCGAAAGTCCCCTCCACCCGGGCCATGGTCTTTCTAACGGCATCGGCCAGATCGCCGTCAAAATACTGGGCGATCAACTGCGCCAGAACCTCCGTATCGGTTTCGGACCTGAACGTAATCCCTTTTTTTTCCAGCTGTTTTTTAAGGAAATGATAATTTTCAATAATGCCGTTATGAATGACAAAAACGTTTTCCGTCTGGTCCCGTTGCGGGTGGGCGTTTTGAACTGAGGGTTCGCCATGGGTGGCCCATCGGGTATGGGCAATACCGCTGGTCCCTTCCATGGGCTGACCATCTACCAACGCTTCCAGACTTGCGATTTTCCCCAATTCTCGATAACAGGAAATTTCATTCCCGTCCTGCACCGCCAGACCCGCCGAATCATACCCCCTGTATTCAAGCCGTTTCAACCCTTCAATGAGGATCGGTTTTGCATCTTTTTGTCCCACATAACAAATAATACCACACATATCAAAGTTCTCCTTAGGGGTCTCTTTACACGGAACCGATCCCAAAGTAACGTATATTTGTAAAAAAAGACTGCATTTTAATGCTTCCTTAATGAATATACAATACAAAACGTATCACAATTTTTATTCTGACCATTGAAACGAAATGGCACACGAGTTGCAAGGCTTCCAATTCAGCCCAGAATTGAAAACACACACGCTTATGAAACAGCGAACAAAGCAAGGAGTCCTTACAATGTTGGCAGCAAAAAGCACCACGCATAAAAATAGCGAAAAAACATCCGCATCGAAGACGCTTGAGAATGCAAGACTTACCCTGACCTCGCAGTTTCAGAATGGAAAAGCGCTAAATACCTTTTCAAAAGCATATTCCGGAATAATGGATCAATATTTCAGGCAGACCCACCAAAACAGCACGGCGGGGCCACGTCTTTTCAAGAAGCGGGTTCCCTTTGCCGTTCTCGCTGTGGGAGGATACGGCAGAGAAGAGCTGGACTTTCATTCGGACATTGATATCCTCATCCTTTTCGGGTCGAAGATACCCCCTTTGGCGAAAGGGTTGGTGGAGGAATTTCTCTATCCCTTATGGGACCTCGGTCTGGATCTGGGTTACGGTGTACGCACCATCAAGGACTGCCTTAACCTTTCAAAAAATGATTTTGAAGTACTGACGTCCATGATGGACGCTCGATTCATATGCGGGGATTCCCCTATCTATTTTTCACTCATGGAATCCCTTCACACAAAAATAGCCACCAAAAAGGCCGTGGAAATTTCACGATGGCTTGAGGACAGCCACCATATCCGCATGGAGACCTTTGGAGATGCCAGCCACCTCCTTGAGCCGAACCTAAAAGAAGGCATCGGGGGTCTGAGGGACTATCATCAGATTCTGTGGCACGCAAAAACGCTTTTTGAACTGAGAACGCCCAGAGACCTGGAATACCACGGAAAACTATCCCACAGGGAGTATGAGGGGCTCAAAAAGGATCTCGAATTTATCTGCCTGGTCCGAAACAGGTTGCACCAACTGGCCGGCAGGAAAAACGACCGACTCAGCTTTGAATTCCAGGAGGATATCGCCCGGTGGATGGGATATCAAGATAAAGGCAACTTCCTGGCCGTTGAACAATTTATGGGACAACTCCATCGCGCCATGGCCTCCATCAAAAACCTGAACCGTTCTTTTTCGAACGCCCACCTGCCAAGACAGCACGGTTCCCCAAGGAAAACCGACCGGCATCAACCCCCATGGAAAGGATTAAATATAGAGAACGGCGTAATCCAGTTTGACTCCGCCACGGCCATTGTCTCTGAACCGTCTCTTTTGATGCATGTATTTGAGCAAATCGCCCGATCGGGGGATCCCCTTTCCATGGAAACCGAAAGATTGGTTCGGGAATTTCTTTTCCTGGTGGACGACAAATTCAGGGAATCCGTGCCCATGGGAGAAAACTTTCTGAACATCCTCAACAGCAAAAAGGCCTTTGAAGCCCTCGACAAAATGTTTGAGTTGGGTTTTCTGGAAGCCTTTATCCCTGAATTTTCGAGAATAAGAGATCGGGTGCAATTCGATGCGTACCATATTTTCCCGGTGGGAAGGCACTCCCTGGAAACCCTCAAACATTTGAAAACCATTGGCAGGGGAAAGGACATTCTTTTAGTTGACATCTTCAGTGACCTGTCCGACCCGGAACCCCTTTTCCTGGCAGGCCTTTTTCACGACATTGGAAAATTCGAAAAAAACCATGCTCAAAAGGGCGCCGACATTGCGGCAACCATATTGAAACGCCTGAATTATCCTGAACTTGAAACGGAGCAAACCCTTTTTCTCATCAAGCACCATCTCCTTCTGGTAAAAACCGCAACAAGGCGGGATCTGAGCGATGAAAAAGTCATTGTTCAATGTGCGCGCACCATCGGCGACATTGACAAACTTAAAATGCTCTACGTGTTGGCATGGGCGGATGCACGGGCAACGGGCCCACGGGCTTGGAATACATGGATGGCAAACCTGATTCAAGAGCTCTTCTTCAAGATTCTCAATATCTTTCTGGGAGAAGAGCTTGCCACCCGCGATGCATCACTAAAGGCGCAAGAGACCCTCTTAAAGGTTCAGGGCGCCTTCCCGGGCTTAACGGAGACTGAACGGGAGATCCTGTTTTCAGCCATGTCACCCCGCTATCTCCTGAACTGCGAACCCGGTTTAATCATACACCATGTCAAGATGTTGAAGACGTTGCAAAAGGATCAGGGAAATAATGGAAACCCTTCATTTGTCCTTGAAATCAAAGAGAATGAGATGGAAAGCTGTGTGGACATTTCTTTCATGTCCAAAGACCGGCCGGGAATTTTTTCTCAAATAGCGGGCGTGCTGGCCATCAACCATGTGAACGTGGTGGCGGCCAATATCTATACATGGGGTGATGGAACCGCGGTTGATATCTTTAAAGCGACCCCCCATCCCGACCCCCGCCGTGCCCGCGAAATCTGGGAAAAGGTGAAAAACGACATGTCGGACGTCTTTCAGGGAGCGCTGTCCCTTGAAGAACGTATCAAAGAAAAATCCCAGCCATCCATATTAAATCCCGACCACAGACCTTCTCATCCACCGGAAATTCGGGTGAATAATCGCGCTTCGGATTTTTTCACACTAGTTGAAGTGTTCGCTGATGACCGGATCGGACTCCTTTACAAAATCACGAGCGCTATTTTTGAACTGGGTCTGGATATCCGAATTGCAAAAATCGCCACCAAGGGGGATCAGGTTGCCGATGTGTTTTATGTGCGCGATCTGGAAGGACAGAAAGTGGACGACGAAAACGGATCAAGGACCATTGTTGAAACACTGAACAAAAAGCTCGCGTGTTGACCTCTGTTTCGGTTATAAGGAACGGTTTCCCCCTGCTGAGGATGTCTCGTGAAAGAAGGATTGTTCAGAATCGGACTCTATGTGGCACTCGTGACCCTGCCGGTCTGGGTGGCAACCTTTCTGGGTGCGCCATCGGAAGGAGCCTTCAATGATGTGGGGCGCAACTTTGCGCTGGTGGGGTTCATGATCCTGGTGGTTCAGTTTCTCCTTGCCGCACGAATCAAATGGATTGAGCGTGCCTTCGGACTGGACATCCTCATTCGATACCACAAATATGTGGCGCTTGCCGCGGTCGGCTTCCTGGTTTCTCATCCGATTCTGCTGGCCATGGGGCACCGCAGCTGGAGGTTGCTCACGGCTCTCGATCTGCCCTGGTACATCTGGATGGGCAAAACGGCGCTGGTGCTGCTGATCGTCAATATCCTTTTTAGCATTTACCAGGGAAAGCTCGGGCTGAAGTTTGAAAAGTGGCGCATGGGCCATGATCTGTCGGCCATCGCCATTCTGGTACTCATTTTTCTCCACTCCTGGTTTGCGGGGGACGACCTGAAAGTCCTGCCCATGCAGGTCCTCTGGATCACTCTCGTTACCGGGGCCTCTATTTTGTTTATCCATCATCGATTCTTGAGGCCGGCACTGGTGCAGCGACGACCTTATCGGGTTGAGGAAATTCGACAGGAAACAGAGGACGTCTGGACCGTAGAACTGGCGCCGCCGAAAGGTTTGGCCATTGGCGACTACATGCCGGGTCAGTTTCATTTTCTGACGTTCTTTCGGGCGCAAGCGCTTCCCGTGGAGGAGCATCACTGGACCATTTCCTCCAGTCCGGCCCAGAAAAGCTACATCAGTTCCACCATTAAGGCTGTTGGAGATTTTACAGCGACCATCGGCCGGACCAGGATTGGGGACACTGCTGCGGTCCATGGACCCTTCGGCCGCTATTCTTATGTGCTTCATCCCGAAGAACGTGATCTGGTCTTCCTGGCGGGGGGGATCGGCATCACGCCGCTAATGGCCATGCTCAGGCACATGCGGGATGTGGGGGACACACGTTCCGTAACGCTTCTGTACGCCAACAAAAAGGAAGCGGGCATTGTTTTTAGAGATGAACTACAACAGATCGCAGCAGGAAAAAACCCGAACTTGAGCCTGATTCATGTCCTGAGCCGCCCCCATGAGAATTGGACTGGCGAGACCGGGCATTTGGACAGGGATAAAATTGAGAAGTACTGTGGTCCAAATCTGGACGAAAAAACGTTTTATGTGTGCGGTCCTGTTAAAATGGCTGAGGGAGTCATGGGAATTCTGCGCAAGATGGGTGTTCCCGAGTGGAGGATTCGGCGGGAAATTTTTTCTTTTCTGGATTGAGGGAGCGTTATGGAAAAAACAATTTTACATCGAACGACCATCGGCGTGGTGGGTATCATATTTGTTGTTGCCGTGCTACTCGGCATTTTTAAGGGCGAGGTAATTTCTCAACAGGATAGCGGAAAAGTGCAGGCTGCGGATCAGGGGGGCCTTTTATTTAAAAACAAGGGTTGCGCCCAGTGCCATGTCACAGATTCTGATCAAAACGGGATCGGCCCCGGCTTAAAAGGGCTATTTACAAAAAAGGGAAATCTCGTCAGCGGCCGTCCGGTGACTGAAAAAAACGTCAGGGATCAAATCAAGACCCCTTCTAAGAACATGCCTCCTTTTGCAAACCGCCTGAACAAAGATGAATTGGATCAGCTTCTCGTTTACCTTACAACGCTGTAATGAAACGTCTTTAAGGCCTTTGGATTGAATATCCAGTCAGAAACTCTCTCCGCACACGCGCATGAAGTGTGCCGGTTGGGGAAAACCGGGCCTTTCCGGCTGGCTTCATCAAAGATTGGGCACATGACCGGCTGGGCCCGTATTTTATAAAAGAATTGCCTCAGCAAAACCCGCTGAGGCAATTCTTTTGAGAAGAACATCCGTCTCTAGTCCTCCATGATGCCGTCTTTCAGGGCCAGATGAGTTGGCACCGGAATGGGCATACAGCGGTCCTTTTCCGGGTTGTACATGAGACGGTAACTCATGCCCTGGTTGGTTTCACGGTACATCCTGTCCCACCCCCTGACAAAATAGGGACACGCATCGTTGAAACAGATGTACATGAAATCGTTGTCCCAGGTCTGGCAGAAAGGGTTGTCCGGTACCTCCCACTTTTTTAGTTTTTCGTCACAGTGGGGGCACCGAAGGGTCCCTTTGACCGCGGCCTTTCTTTTCAGAAGAAGTTCCGCCGACATCTTTTCGCCATAAACACTTTTGATAACCGGTCTTTTCTGGCCGGTACTGCCGCCTTTTTTTTCAGCATAGACCGCGTAAACGGGGTCGCTTACCAGGGTCTGTCCGGCATATTTGTCATTCTCTGGTCTCGGTTTCCCTTTGGATGCGAAACGGGATGTTTCGTCAAATGCACCTGAAATTTCAAATAACTCATTCACGATAATCACCCGTTCATTTTCATCTGAATCCCGCCAGACCTTGACGGCTTTTTGGGGGAACATTCGATTTGAAAAAATGACTATAAATACACCATTTTGTTTAAGGATCCGTCCCACCTCCTCAAATACGGCAATCGGTTGCGTTATGTAGTCCACCGACACAGTGTTGACGACCGCATCAAAGGTATCATTTGGAAAAGGGAGACGGGGGTCATCATTGAGATCGTGAATGACATAACGGGTCAGCTGTTTATTTTTTTCCAGTTCGTTTTCATTGAGGCCCAGTCCGACAATTTCAGAAGCCCTTAAATCGCTCGGAATATGGCTGTCCCATCCCGCCATAAGATCCAGGATAACGGGATCTTTTTCGATGATGAGGCTGGACATGATATGCTCGACCGTTGACAGCGCCACCGAATCGAGATGACTGACAAACCGGTCGGTTTCATAAAAATGTTTGTCATTGGAATCGTCCAGCCTGGAAAAAGCATCCGGACGGCGAAGTGGTTTCAATTCCGCGCCATGACCCTTGGGTAAAGAATTTAATGATGCCATAAAAATTACCTCCAATAAAAAAGCCGTGAATCACCCTTATGGTGAAACCCGGCTCGTGGCCCCTTATTCAGGGCGGGTTTAAAATACTCAACCTTAATTGTTATGAGATTCTAAACTAATCATCCATTGTGCGGTGTCAAATTATAGAAAGTCAATCCTTGACGTGCCCATTAGCAGAGAAGACGCATGTTGACATCCATTTTGATGGATGCGTTCGAGTTTTTCCACACTGTAGCCCTTGGATCTGGCCGTCTCAACCAGATCGTCGTAGGTTTTTTTGTCCATAACGGGTGTTCGGCTCAGAATCCAGAGATACTCTCTACAAGGGTGCCCCACAAGGGCGTAACGGTACTCATCATCCAGCGCGACAATCCAGTAATCCCCCTTGAAAGGCCAGAAAAACTGGACTTTTAGCTGGGAATTGCCCGTGTCCGGAACGACGAAGGCCTTGGCGGTGCTGACTTTCAAAGGGCCGTTGGAAGCGCCTTTTCGGCATGAATTGACCACTTTCACATGGTCTTCCTGAAGTGAGTATTCCGCTGTTACGCAATGGCAGTTTTTTTGGAACCAGGCCGGCAGAGAGGCTATGGCATACCACTTCCCCATATATCGGTTCAAATCCACTGCTGCCACCGTCTGGTCAGTGTATTTCCCAGAAGGGGGGCAGGCGCAGCCACCCATGATGGATATGGCGCAGACGATGAATGCCCACATGCTTCCGGACGTATTTTTCATAGAAAGCCTCAATCATTCAAGAATTCATTAACGGTTAATGGGGTCACATCATAATTTGTTAATTAATCCGACCCGAAAAAATCTCATCCACCCAATTCAGCGCAATGGTTTGCGTTGAAACTGCGCTACCGTGGGCCATGCTGGCATCAATGATTTGCCCTCGGGTCATAGCCCCGACGGCAAAAATAGAATCCGATATGATGACACGACCATTGGTTCCCATACGCTGTACACGATGGGTAAAAGGGTCCACCCAAAGACTACCCGTCCCGTCCGGGGGTGCTTCTGCAGCACACCCGTTTTTAATTCTTTCTTTACCGATTTCCAACACCACCGGTTCGATTTGAACCGTTCCCGACTTCAGAAGATTGGCAGCCAGCGCCTGGGGGTTTCGATTGTAAAATCTGCTCTGCCCTCTTGCGTCCACCAAAAAGGGGTGAGTATCTGTCAATTTTTCACTGTTCGAACCTTTATAAACAAAACAAAAGAGATCTCCCTTCATCTTAAAAGAAGGACTTTCGAGCAATTGTCTCACCCGAAGAATACCGGATTGCATGAGCGCCTCCAGCTTCAGAGCGTTGACCATGGGCATGGGGGCCGCATGGGTGAAAAAAAGGGTGCTGAAATCTCTTTCAAACCGCACCCGTTCTTTTCGGGGAAGCGCCAGGTACAATTCCCGAACCATGGGAAAGACCTGCTGCAGCACGGTCTGCCAGATAAGTTCACCCTGGGGACCGTCCCCGTGCCTGACGTCGTGGATATGCTTTTGAAGACGTTCCGTTGGTGTTTTCTCAGGATCCGTTACCCACTTCCACGGAAAGGGACGACCATAGGCTTCCTTTAAATCCATGTTCAAAAGCGCAAAAAGGTCTTCCAACGTCAGTTCCTTTTCCTGATTTATGAGGACCTGAATTTTCTTCGGAGTCAAAAACCGGTTCTTATAAGGACCCCTTCGGCCGCGAACCGAAGGGAGTAGACCTTTTCGGGAATAAAGCGTGAGATGTCTGGTCTTTTCGGTTGGTCGGTAGCGCAATTCTCCCGAAGCAGTGTCCGAAAAAGTGCCCTTTGCGGTCAGGGTGAGCACGGCATCAATGGCGCTGAGGCTTGTGCCTATAATCGCTACCTTCGCATCTTCAGGGATGTGAGCCTGAAGGAAACCCGCAGGCCAGGGGGAAGCAAAATACCGCAGATCATTTCTTTCAACAAACCAGTGGCCGGTGGCCAAGAGGACGCGATTTGCCAAAAGCGCCATTTCTCTGCCCGATTCGAGATTCAAAACTTTAATTTGCGCTCGGTTACTGGCCTTTTCCCATAGATTGACAACCTCATGGCCGGGGAAAAGCCGCACCCGAATCCCCATGTTTTCCGCTTCCGAAACCGCTTGTTTGAAACGGGCTTTCAAATATTCTCCCATAGTGGGCCGCGGGTAATGGCGACATTCCGGATCGGGGCCTAACCGTTTGCCTCCAATCTCCAAAACCTCGGGAAACGATTTCTCAATTTTGTGGTTGTGCCGGTCCGCCCAGGACTGAAAATCGTTCGGTTTTGAAACCAGGATACTCATATCCCGGGCGCACATATTGATGAGATGAAAAGGCATGGCATTCTGGTCACTGTGGGGAAATCCGGGCCCGAATACCTGTTTTTCTTCAATGATATGAATTTGGATGGGTGATGGTAGTCTCTTTTTCTTCAACAAGCCGGCTTGCAACGCCGCTACAAACTGGCAGAGCATGGATGTGCCGGTGAGGCCGCCACCGATAATGGTGAAGATGAGAGGTTCTTTTTTCGTGGGGCCTTTCATTTTCATCTATTCTGTTCTGTATGGTGAACTTAAAACCTTAATCAACATTGAAAGATATTGGAACGACGTTCCATCGCCCTTTTTGTCTTAAATCTGGTTCCCAAACATGGGCCCCGATGGGCCTAAATGACAGGAATAGCATCCGAATCCGGTTTGGGTAACAATGCTGAAGGGCTTCACGCCAAGGGTTTCGGCCATCATGGGCACGAGGCGATCCAGCTTCAGCCGGGTTGTTTTTGGATGCTTTTCGAACTCGGGTCCCAGGAGCAATTCACCGCTGAGCCTAGGGAGATGGGAAGTGGGCATATGAAAATTTCCCGTGTTTACCCCGGATCCGTGACACAGTGTGCAGTCTACACTGGCAAAACGTTTCGGACGCCACTCTTTGAAAAGAATGGCTGCACGGGGGAGAATTTCCTTGCCCATGAACACTTTGCGCTGAGGCTGGTTCATTTCAACCCAGGTCAACCGCTTTCCATCGGGACCTTCGGGGCCCACCCTTTTGGGATAGCAACCCACAAGAACCCATGCTGCTAAAATTGCCACAAGGAAAAAAATGATATATTTGTGATGGCCCATAAAATACCTCCTTGGAAAGTTTGCCTTTCAAAAATTCAAACACGGTTTCGAAGTTTGAGTTCCATGGGATGGGGTGAGAGGTAGAACTGATCTTTCAGATAGGATTGTTCATATTTCCTCACGTAGTGCTTAAAGAGCGTCACCGGGACAATGAGGGGGACAAGGCCGTTATAAAAGTCATCGATCACTTCCAAAAGTTCCTGTTTTTCGTCTGCGGTGAGCTGCTTCTTGAAGTATCCCATCATGTGATGGAGCACATTGGTGTGTTTTTTGACCGTGGCTTTTAACCGCAGGGTTTCCATGAGCAAGGATTCGTAACGGTCAAAGATCTCGGATATCTGTTTCCCTTTGGTTTCCGCCACCAGTTTTCCCATTTCCCGGTAAAGCTTTGTGCTGTGGCTAAGTAGCAGTAATTTGTGCCGGGTATGAAATTTTACAAGTGTTCCGGCACCCGGTTTCTCCTTCAGCATTTGCCGCCACCGGTTCAGGGTAAAGATCCGTTCAATGAAATTCTCCCGCAGATGGGGATCATGAAGCCTGCCATCTTCTTCCACGGGAATACGCGGAAAGTGGTCCATGAAGGCTCTGGCAAAAACCCCCACACCTTTTTTGACCGGCATCCCTTTTTCCGTATAGATTTTAACCCTTTCCATGCCGCTGCTCGGGGATTTGCTTTTGAAAATAAAACCACAGAAGTCTTCCTTTTCAAGTTCCTTGACCCTGCCCTGCGCCCAGGTGGTCATGGTTTCCGTGAGGTCTTTATTGGTTTTGATGGTGACGACGCGGGGGGACTCCGGATCTCCAACCAGGCGAATCGGCTCGCGGGGCAGTCCCAAACCTGCCTCCATTTCTGGACAAACGGGCATAAATTCCAGATACTGCCCCAGCGTATCCGTTACATACCGGTCGCGGGCATGCCCGCCGTCATACCGCACCGACTCCCCAAGAAGACATGTGCTGACACCTATTCGAATCTTTTCCATGATGAAGCCCTCTCTAATTGTATATTAAGGCAGCATACATGAATCCATCTTGAGCGACAAATGAAAAAGTTTTTTAAATGAACATGGGAAAAAATGGCGTTTTGATCCTTATGGTAAAGTATGCTAATAAGAAGGGCAGAAAGCAACTTGAAATCTGTATCGGTATTCGTGTCGTAACGGCCTTTTCGGAAAAACAGTACTCTCGATTGCATGTGCTGTTTCGATATTTGCTGATTCCAACAATTCTACGTCCTGTTAGCACGATGATAGAGGTGCGCCGCATTGTACTGGATGATTCTGGTTTTCTGGGCCTTCGGATTCATGGTCCTGTGGAAAATACCCCTACTTCGGTTAAATAAATCTTCTGACATAACCGGTGCATCCGTCTCCATCATAATTCCCGCGAGAAACGAGGAAAAAATCCTCGGCAGATTGCTTGCCTCACTTACATCTCAAACGTGCCAACCCAAAGAAATCACTGTGGTGGATGATCATTCAACGGACAAAACCGCGGACATCACCCGTGAATACGGTGTGCAGGTAATACATTCAAATCCTCTGCCCAAAGGGTGGCTCGGTAAACCCTGGGCCTGCTGGCAAGGGGCCGTAAAGGCCAAGGGTGATACCTTTCTGTTTTTGGACGCGGATACTTTCCTGAAACCTGACGGGCTTGCCAAAATATTGGATGAACATGCGCGGATGGGCGGTCTCCTTTCGGTTCAGCCATATCACCAAATGAAAAGGACCTATGAGAAACTTGCGGCCTTCTTTAATATTATCACCATGGCTGGAACAGGATTTTTCAGCCTTTTTGGCGCGAAGTTTACGGTACGAGGCGCCTTCGGTCCGTGTCTAATTTGCAGCCGCGAAGACTATTTGACAACGGGCGGTCACGTTCGGGCGCGCCATCAGGTACTTGAAAGTATGGGTTTGGCCACCGCATTCAAGGACTCCCGGCTCCCGGTTTCCTGCTACGGGGGGAAGGACGCGGTTTTGTTCCGTATGTATCCGGACGGCTTGCGCACCATGATCGACGGCTTCAGCAAGGGTTTTGCCGAGGGTGCCAACGCAATCTCCTTTTTTATGCTTGCACTGCTTGTGGCCTGGGTCACCGGTGGGGTTTCGGTGACCCGCCACTTGGTCCAGTCGGCGTTTGGGTTCGATGAGGTGTCTATTATCCTCTGGGTCTGTCTTTATGTGGGCTTTTCCGGGCAGACATATTGGATGTTGCGCCGTATTGGAAATTTTGGCATTTTGCCATGCATTTTTTATCCGGTTCCCCTGGTTTTTTTCGTGTTGGTGTTTTTCCGTTCCCTTCTGTTTAGAATGGGTATGGGAAAGGTTTCATGGAAAGATCGACGGGTGAAGGGTACTTCCAAATAGCCTTTCCCGATCGGAGTTTCAAATGAGGGTTATCCATCTAACCACATTCTGGACGGTTATCCTGGACATTCTGGTCTGGTTTATTATCCACATGGCAATTGTACTGGTGATGGTTCGGTTGCCGCGAGACCGCTTCCATCCCGATGGTTTTATATACAGACCCAGGTCTTGGGAGAAAGAAGGGCGCTTGTATATAAATGTATTCCACATCAAGCACTGGAAATGGATACTGCCTGATGGCGCCAGGTGGATGAAAAGCAAGGGGTTCCCCAAAAAACAACTGGCTTCCAGGGATATGGACTACCTGGCGACATTTGCTGTGGAAACCTGCCGGGCCGAACTGACGCACTGGACAACGATCCTTATGGCACCCTTTTTTTTCCTGTGGAATAAACCGGCGGTGGGCTGGATCATGATCATTTACGCACTGGCCGAAAACCTTCCGCTGATTATGGCCCAGCGATACAATCGCTGTCGACTTTTTTCCGTTGGTCGAAAACTTCAACAGCGGGGATATGCAAAATGACAGGGCCCATGATTTTCGTTAAGGGTTTGAAAAAAGCCTATGGCCCTTCAGTGGTGGTCCACGGCTTGCACTTTCAGGTGGAAAGGGGCGAATGTTTCGGGCTTCTGGGCCCCAACGGTGCCGGAAAGACCACCACCATTGGTATGATCTCCGGGTTAATCCCACCAAGCGCGGGGGTTGTTCAAATCGACGGCATCTCCCTGTCCGCGCATCCTCGTGAGGCAAAGGTTAACCTGGGGCTTGTTCCTCAGGAGTTTGCCCTGTATCCGGCATTGACCGCCATGGACAACCTCGTTTTTTTCGGAAGGCTTTACGGACTTTGGGGACGGTCGCTTTCCGATCGTGCGGCGTATGTTCTAAAGGCTGTTTGCCTGGATGACCGAGCGCATATGACCGTATCCACCTACTCCAACGGAATGAAGCGGAGGCTAAACCTGGCCGTGGGGATGCTCCACGATCCGGCGGTTATGGTCCTGGATGAACCAACCGTTGGTATCGATGCGCACAGTCGCCATGCCATTATGAACAGCTTGAAGGATCTGATACGGTCCGGGAAGACGCTTTTGTACTGTACACATCATCTATGGGAAGCGGAGGCGTTGTGTTCCCGTGTGGCCATTATGGATTCGGGGCGCATCATTGCAATGGACACGCCCCGGCAATTGATCCTGGAGCACGGAACGGGGCTTATCCATGTTGATTTTGAGCATCCTGTTCATGACCATCTGCTTGAAACACTGGATAGGAAAGGGGCTATCCGGCGATTGTCGGAACGGTTTACCGGATTTCAGTTCCAGAGTCCGAGACCGAATGTCGATTTGGAACGGGTGCTCAAAATGGCTGGGGAATGCCGCACCGCCGTCCGTTCGGCCCAACTTCTCGAACCGACCCTGGAAACCGTTTTTTTGAATCTGACCGGCAGGTCCGTGAGGGATTGACCATGCTATTTCAAATCGCAGCCATATCCTTAAAAGAGTTCAAAATCCTAATTAAAGACTTGGAAGCCCTGGCACTACTCTTCGCTATGCCCGTTTTTTTCATCCTGGTCATGAGTTTTGCCCTGGAAGGCGTTTTTGAAACGGGCACAGCCAATCATCCCATTGAGATTTTACTGGTCAACCGGGACAAGGGCCCAATGGCCAAACTGATCTCAAAAGATTTGGAGACCGTAAAGGGTCTTAGGGTCATTTCGGAAATCGATGGCAGAGCGCTTACCCGCAGTCACGCAGAGGCCCTTGTCAGAGAGAGGTCAAGTCCCATGGCCATCTTGTTCGAACATGATTTTTCCGAATCCATAGATCGGTTTTTGGGTTCTTCAAAAGCTGATTTGCCGCGTGTTTTTCTGACCATTGATCCAGCCACCAATCGCCAATTGTTGGCCCCCGTGCAGGCCGCCGTGGGGGCCTTTGTGGAGCGACGGATTGCTATCGCCCGGCAGGTTCATCAAATCAAAGAACGATTTTCCGAGTGGGGAAATGACGCTGATGCGTTTATGCCGAGCAATGCTGTTCTTTCTGAGCCATTCTCACCAGCGGTTGATCTGGTCATTCTTGCGCCTGCGGGTACCGCAAGCGACATACGTCCCAGCGCCACGGAGCAAAATGTGCCGGGGTATACCATATTCGGCGTTTTTTTTATCGTATTACCCCTGGCGGCCGGTTTCATGCGGGAAAGGCACGATGGCACCTTTCAGCGGATACTGGCCGCGCCCATTAGCAAATGGACGTTACTGGTGGGGAAACTGCTCCCCTACTATATCATCAACCTTGTTCAAATCGGGTTGATGTTTACAGTTGGCGCTTTTGTGTTCGGAATGCACTTCGGAACGCTGTACGGACTGGTCCCCATCTCCCTTGCCCTGGCGGCATGTGCCAACGGTCTCGGCCTGATGGTGGCCGCCCTGGGCAGGACCGAGGCCCAGATCGGGGCGCTGGGCGTGTTCTTTGCGGTAGTTCTGTCAGCGCTCGGGGGGATAATGGTGCCCACGTTTGTCATGCCGCAGGTCATGAAAACCCTTTCACAACTTACCCCACACTCCTGGGCGTTGTCAGGATACCATGATGTCATGCTGCGAGGACTGGGGTTTGCTGATGTGTGGGAAGAGACAGCCATTCTTTCAGGCTTCGCGGCACTCTTTTTTCTCATTGCCCTCTGGCGCTTTCGGTTTTCAGCGTAGCGAGCGATGCATACCGACGGATGTTTACTGGAGAATGGGCAAAAAAAAGCCGCGGATATATTCCGCAGCTTTCTTTAGTATCTTTGATTTATTGTATTTTTTTAGTCCCCAACGTTGACACCCATGGTGGCGTCATCCACGCAGTTTTTGAGATCCTCTTCGCTGACATTCTTGGGGTCCTTGAGATCAGTTACATGACAAACGAACTCGTTTCCCGCCTTGTCCTTTACCCATACAAATCCTTGTTCGGCCATTTTTTCTCTCCTTTTTTGGATTGCGCATTAAACGAATGCTGTGTTGAGTAATTCGACCAATGAGTCACGACACTTCATCCCTTAGCATTTCATTTTGCTGCAAAATGCTTGGCCAAAATATAGATGTAGGAATGGGTGTTGTCAACCATATTACAAGTATTTTTCAAAATTGATCTCATGATTCATTGCGCCTGCTGAAGCATTTTTTTGGCGGCCGCCAGTGCATCCTTGCATTTCACCGTTGAAAATGGTAAATGTGGCGACAGTTAAAGGGCCTTTATCGAAGCCTTATTTCTTGAAATTAAGGCATGCTGCAATAGGAGGCGCATGAAAGAGAGAGACGGCTTATTAATCGAATTGGCCCACCTCCTGAACAGCCAGAAGCTGGCCGTTCTGTCCACACACAATGCCGGTCAGCCCTACGCCAGCCTCGTTTCATTTGCCACCACCCCGGATTTAAAGCAACTTTTGTTTGCCACCACCCGCGCCACCCGAAAGTTCGCCAACCTGACCTCGGACTCACGGGCTGCCATGCTCGTGGACAACCGTTCCAATGGAGAAGAGGACATCCATTCGGCCATGGCCGTTACGGCCACGGGCGTTGTGGGGGAGGTTTCAGACTCTGAAAAAGACGAGGCATTGACCCTCTATCTTGAAAAACACCCCTACCTGAAGGATTTTGTCAATTCTCCCAGTTGTGCTTTTCTCAAACTGACCGTAGGGACCTATTACCTGGTGAGAAGATTTCAGAACGTCGTTGAAATCCATATGCCGTCATGACCCTGATTCTGGCCATCGAACGAATAAAGGAAGACGACCGGCCAAAGGTCGGAGGAAAGGCATTTGCGCTGGCTTCCTTACATAAAGCCGGATTCAATGTGCCCACTGCCCTGTGTGTCACCTCCGATGCCTATGATCAATATGTGTCATCCACCGGCATTCGTGAACGAATTCTCATGGAAATTCATCGGAAAGCATTCGAAGACATGCGATGGGAAGAAATATGGGACGCGTCCCTTCGCATTCGGAATATGTTCCTGACCACCCCCATGCCCGGGGCTTTGAAGGATGCGCTCGGAGATAATATCGCCAAAAGTTTTGGGGAACAGCCCTCGGCCGTTCGATCGTCGTCGCCCGGGGAAGACTCGAAAAAGGCGTCTTTTGCCGGCCTTCACGACTCCTATGTGAACGTGCGCAATCGGGATGCCATACTGGAACATGTTCTAAAAGTGTGGGCGTCCCTCTGGTCCGATGCCGCCCTGCTCTACCGAAGGGAATTGGGGCTCGATCCTGAAAAGAGCACCATGGCCGTGGTGATACAGGAGATGGTCTTTGGGGATCGCGCAGGCGTCGCGTTTTGCCGAAGTCCCGTGGACCCCTCGCAGGCGGTAATTGAGTCCGTTTATGGCTTGAATCAGGGTCTGGTGGACGGCACGGTGGAGCCTGACCGTTGGACACTGGAAAGGGCTTCGGGGAAAATCCTTTCTCACACGCAGCCAAAAAGGGACCTTTGGGTTGTCCCCACAAAAGAAGGTGCCGCCCTGGAAAGTCTCCCTTCACCCATGGCGACACAAGCCCCCTTGAAGGAGGGGGAGGTGGGCGCTGTATACCGGTTGGCAATGGCTGCGGAAGCACATTTTAAAAGCCCCCAGGATGTGGAATGGACTTTTCTTAAAGAGATCCTCTATCTGCTTCAATCGCGACCCATTACCACGGAAAAAGGGAATGCGCCAGGGGATGATCGGTCCTGGTATCTGAGCCTGACCCGGAGTTTTGACAATCTCAAGGCACTTCGGCTAAAAATCGAAGAGAAGCTGATTCCGGCCATGGTCGAGGAGACGTCCCGTCTGGAATCCGAAAAGCTGGATGACTTCCCCCTCAATGAACTGGTGCGGGAAGTGGAACGGCGCAGTCGCGTCCACCAGAAATGGGTGGAAATTTATTGGCGCGATTTCATTCCTTTCGCACATGGCGCCCGGTTATTCGGACAGATCTATAACGATGCAGTACACCCTTCCGACCCGCACGAATTCATGAGCCTTCTGGCGGCAACGGAAATGGAAAGCCTTAAGCGAAACCGTCTCCTTGAGGAACTGGCCCGGGAAGTTCGGGTAGAATCCAAACTCCTGAAAATGCTGGAGACAGGAGATCTTGAGAATGCGGATCCGCGTTTTCTAACACGGCTGGACCATTTTATCTCAAATTACGGGCAAATCATTTGTCCTGATCCGTCCATGAACGCGTGCCGGGTTCATATGTGCGTTTTCCTGCTTCGGATGTCCGCAGCAAAAACCACCGCCAGGGTCCAAAGGGACATTACTGCCCTCACGGAATCGTTCCTGTCCCGTTTCAAGGGGAAGAAAAGAGAAGAAGCCACGGAAATGCTCGATTTGGCCAGAGCCAGTTATCGGCTGCGGGATGATGACAATATTTACATTGGCAGGATCGAATCGGCATTGGACCAGGCGGTTGCTCTGGCCGAGATGCGTTTGTCTTCCGACTCGGCCACGGCGAAAGACCGAAATTTTTATGAAGACCGGATTGCGGTTGTTAAGAAGAAAGCCTACGTGCCCCATTCCACCGTAAATGCCGCAACGGCGGATGATAATTTTGATTTCAGGCCTCGCCAGTTGACCGGGCAGCCTGCCGGCCCCGGACTCGGGGAGGGTCCGGCCCGGGTTATATCCAAAGCGGCAGATCTTACCGAATTTCAGCCCGGGGAGATCCTCGTGTGCGATGCCGTTGATCCGGCCATGACCTTTGTGGTGCCACTCTCGGGCGGCATTGTCGAGCGCCGTGGTGGCATGCTCATTCACGGGGCCATCATCGCGCGGGAGTACGGTCTTCCCTGTGTGACAGGGGTTCCCGACGCCACGACCCTCATTGGGACCGGCGATCGGATCACGGTGGACGGGTACTTGGGAATCGTGACCATCGGAACGGATACAACCCTATAGATTTTGTTTAAAAGTTCGTATAGCGAGCATGACATTATCCCATAAGGAAAATCAATGGAACAAAATATTCGTGAAAAAATCAGGAATTTAATACAAGAACAGGACACCTGCGTTCTGGCAACAGCCTCGAAGAACCAGCCTTACTGTTCGTTGATGGCCTACGCGGCCAATACAACATGTGATGAAATCTACATCATGACATTGAATGAAGGCCGAAAGTATCAAAATATGTGTGAGAATCCGGCCGTCAGCCTCTTAATTGACACCCGGCAGGGTTCTCTGAATTTCGACCCCGCAGAGGCAATGGCCCTTACGGTTTCCGGACGGTTCGACAGGGTCCTGAAGGAACCGGAACGGGAACGGATTCGCAACATATTGTCCCTTAAACATCCAGGGCTTAAAGACTTTTTCGAAAACCCCCAAGGGGAGCCCGTGAAAATCAGCGTTGAATCCTATTTGCTCCTGGAAGGTCCCACACAATCCCACTATGGGGTGGTATCGGATCTGCAACCTTAGGGCCTCCACGAGAAACCCGGAGAAAAGGAGGTATTCGTCATGCGAAATGAACCGGTTCTGGTCAGCGGTGCCACGGGATACGTGGGCGGCCGGCTTGTTCCCCTGCTGTTGGATGCAGGATATCGCGTTCGCGTTCTGGGCCGTTCCCTTAAAAAGCTCGGCTCGCGGCCTTGGGCGGAGCACGAAAACATCGAGATGGTCAAAGGCGATTTTCTCGATTATGCATCACTGGAGAAAGCCGCCCAAAGGTGTTGGGCGGCATTTTATCTGGTACACTCCATGAACCCGCGGCACAAGGATTTTGCCCAAGCCGACCGCAATGCGGCAATGAACATGGCAAGGGCTGCATCCCGGGCGGGTTTGGAGCGGATCATTTATCTGGGGGGACTCGGGGTAGAAGGGAAGACCTTGAGCAAGCATTTGCGTTCCCGCACGGAAGTCGCCCGAATCCTGCAGTCCGGCGATGTGCCCACCACCTTCCTGCGGGCCGCCATGATTCTGGGGTCTGGAAGCGCCTCTTTTGAAATGATGCGATATCTGACCGAACGGTTGCCGGTCATGATCACTCCCCGTTGGGTTCAGAATCAGGTGCAACCCATCGCCATCCGCAATGTGCTGGGCTACCTGAAGGGTTGCCTCGAGCATGACGAGACCATTGGCGGCACCTTTGATATCGGCGGTCCGGATATCCTGACCTACAAGCAGCTCATAGAAACCTACGCGGAAGTGGCCGGCTTAAAAAAGCGGTGGATCATTGGCGTACCGATCCTCACCCCCCGGTTCAGTGCCTACTGGGTTCATTTGGTCACACCAGTCCCTTCCCATATTGCGAAGCCCCTGGCGGAAGGGCTTCGGAATCCTGTTATCTGTCAGGAAAACCGCATCCGATCCATCATTCCCCAGGATCTTCAAGACTGCCGGGAAACCTTTCGGTTGGCTCTGGGGAAAGTGAAGGAAAAATGTGTTGAAACCTGCTGGGCCGATGCCGGACCCATCGACTATCCGGAATGGGCCCAATGCGGCGATGTGCCCTACGCCGGCGGAACCGTATTGGAGTCGGGATATCGAATTTCGCTGCATGCCGAACCCCACGATGTATGGAAAAGCATTGTTCGTATCGGCGGAAGATGCGGTTGGTATTCATCCCGGTTTTTATGGGCTTTGCGTGGGCTTATGGATCGACTGGTGGGCGGGATGGGCCTCAGGCGGGGACGTCTTGATCCGGTGCGGCTCCGGCCTGGGGATCCGGTTGACTTTTTCCGTGTTCTTGAAGTGCGGGAAGGTGAGCGACTGTCTCTGCTCTCGGAAATGAAACTCCCCGGAGAAGCGGTTCTGGAATACCGACTCCATTCTCTACCGGAAGGGGGCACTGAGCTCCAGCAACTCTCCCGGTTCTTGCCCAAAGGGCTTTTTGGGCTTTGTTACTGGTATATTCTCTATCCCTTCCATCAGTACGTTTTCAAGGGAATGCTAAGGGGTATCGCTCGATCCGTGGGAAAGCCGATTTTGGATGATGCCGACCGGTTTGCTCCGAGGCTTCCCCATGTCTGCCGTTTTGATCCAACGGAAAATCCTTGAATTTTGAAGGAGGCGTTTTGAAATTGAACGGATCGGTCCCAAGCCTGCGCGTAATGCCCTGTAATAAAAATCCGGTGAACCCCCATGGCGACTTTGTTCTCTACTGGATGACGGCCTTCAGACGGGTCAGCTGGAATTTTGCTCTGGACCGGGCCGTGGACTGGGCCCGAGAGCTGCAAAAACCCCTTTTGGTATTGGAGGCCCTTCGGTGCGACTACCCCTGGGCCAGTGACAGGCTCCATGCCTTTGTGCTGGAAGGGATGGCCCATAACGCCCGTGAACTGGCCAAAGGGCCGGTTTCCTACTATCCTTATGTGGAGCGGATCCGGGGCGAGGGGAAAGGGCTCCTTGAAAGCCTATCCCGGAATGCCTGCGTTATCGTCACGGACCACTTCCCCTGTTTTTTCATTCCCGCCATGACCCGGGCCGCCGCCGGAAAGGTGGGTGTGCTCATGGAAAAGGTGGATGGAAACGGTCTGATCCCGCTCCGCCTATCAGACAAGGTGTTCCAGGCCGCCTACCATTTCAGACGCTTTTCCCAGAAGCACCTGCTGCCGCTTCTTAGCCAACAACCGAAAGCCCGGCCTTTCACCGGCCTCAAAGGGGAGACCCTTCAAGTCATCCCCCCGGCTGTTGCCAAAAGATGGCCCGGCTTATCTTTTGACCCGAACAATCCCATCAGGGCTTTTGTAAAGACTTTGCCCATTGATCACCATGTACAACCGGTAAAGGAACATGGCGGGACGGGTGCTGCACGATCCGCTTTCGAAATATTTATGGAAAATCGGTTTTCATCGTACAAAAAAGATCGGAACCACCCGGATTCGGCGGCCGAAAGCGGTCTCTCCCCATACCTTCATTTCGGGCACATCTCTTCAAATGAGGTTGTTCAAGAGATTTTAAAACAACAGCAATGGTCACCGAAACAGTGCGCCGAACAGGCAAAAGGGCAGCGAGAAGGGTGGTGGGGAATGGATGAAAACGCCGAGGCCTTTCTGGATCAGATCATCACGTGGCGGGAACTGGGGTTTCAATTCTGCCACCACCGGCCTGATTACTCCGAATACGGATCTCTCCCCAACTGGGCCATTAAGACACTTCAACAACATGGACAAGATCCCAGGCCGTTTCTTTATACGGTCCCTGAATTTGAGGAAGCCCGCACCCATGATCCCCTATGGAATGCGGCCCAGAAGCAACTCTTAGAAGAAGGCAGGATTCACAATTACCTTCGAATGCTCTGGGGAAAAAAGATATTGCACTGGTCCGCCACGCCGGAGGATGCCCTTCGGATCATGGAAAGGCTCAACAATCGTTACGCCCTGGATGGAAGGGACCCCAATTCCTATACGGGCATCTTCTGGACCCTGGGTCGGCACGACCGGGCCTGGGGGCCTGAACGGCCGGTTTTCGGAAAGGTTCGCTACATGACTTCGGCCAGCACGAAACGAAAACTTCGCATGAAGGAATATCTCCGGAAATATGGGGTCAACGGCCATGGGCCTTAAAAAAATCCCAGATGATCTCAGCCGCATCAAATTGACTCAAGGGATCACTTTCGGGCAATTTTCCGGTGAAATACCGGCCCGGCCAATCATGTCCCCAGCCCTCAATCAGATAAAGGGAAACCGCCGAGTGATCTGAACAGTCCTGCCACCATGTCACATCCACACGCCCCTCGAAGATCTGGCGCGTCGTCGGTTTATTATGGCACTTGTCATGTGCCACCCAGAATGCCACGGAATCCATCACGGACCAATAGGTCCTCTGACCGCCCCGTCGTTTGCTG
>FLOH01000750.1_pt1 | contig 59972 bp, 58 predicted proteins | sample 756751 | NCBI WGS metagenome assembly FLOH01 (sample SAMEA4026879, study PRJEB14308) | marine metagenome | biome: coastal water; material: water | depth 74 m
AACGGCGGGTCTTGATAAAATTATCCGTTCTACTTTTCCTTCTAGTAAATATGAAACAGCCATAGCCACCGCGAGAAAAGTTTTCCCCGTTCCCGCAGGGCCAAGGCCAAAAGTAATATTCTGACTTCTTAAGGCATTAATATATTTTGCCTGATTTTCCGAACGTGGAGAAATTGTTGTTTTTCGTGTACGTATAACATCTTGATCGTTGGAAATATCTTTGCGTGGTTTGGAAGATTTGAGAGTCGGACTATCAAGCATACTGACAAGCCGGATCGCCCCATCCACATCATCAAGACTTATCTCATCGCCCTCTTCCAACCTATTATAAAGACTAAGAAGGACGTCCTGCGATAATGAGCAGGCCTCCTTCGAGCCATTAATAGATAACAGGTTTCCTTTGCTTGTGAGCGTACAGCCAAATTCATTTTCAATTCGGCTAAGGTATGAATTATGTTCGCCGTATAAGGCGGGCAAAAGAATATTATCTTCAAACTCAAGTATTTTGGATATAAGTTTTTCGTCTAGTTTTTGTTTCATTAAATATTTTTTACCTAAGCGGCCGCCACAAGGACACCTTGAATATTAAACGGGCCCGCATCCTTTATTAATACATCAACTATAGTCCCTTGTAAATCATCCGCAGATACGCCCTGTAATGTTACCTGTACTGCTTGCATATAAGGGCTACGGCCAAAGGCTGTGTCTTCTGTTTTGCCTTTATTTTCAATGAGAATTTTCAGTGTTTTACCGATGACCGATTTGTTAAATTCTATTTGTTGTTGCTTCAATAATTCTTGAAGCCTTGTTAATCTCTGTGATTTTATAGCTTCATCCACTTGATTTTCCATGGTTGCTGCCGGCGTTCCTGGACGAGGGCTATATTTAAAACTATAGGCTTGTGCATATCTAACTTCACGCACTAAATTCATAGTTTCTTCAAAATCTTGGTCTGTCTCGCCGGGGAAGCCGACTATAAAATCTCCTGATAAAGCAAGGTCGGGGCGTATTTTTCTCAAATCGGCAATGATTTTCTTATAAGAAGCAGTATCATGGCTCCGGTTCATGGCTTTAAGGACTTTGTCTGACCCTGCTTGCACTGGTAGATGTAAATAAGGCATACATTCTTTAATCTGACCGTGGGCTTTGATCAGTTGATCGGTCATATCGTGGGGATGCGATGTGGTATAACGAATACGTTCAATGCCTTCAATTTTCGCAATCTCAGCCATTAATTCAGGCAAGCCCCATTCTTGGCCTGTGCTTGATTGACCGTGAAAAGCATTAACATTTTGACCCAATAAAGTCACTTCAACCACGCCAGCGTCTGCTAATTTATGAGCATCTTTCATCACACTTTCAATAGAGCGTGAAAATTCAGAACCGCGCGTATAAGGGACGACACAAAAGGTACAAAATTTATCGCAACCTTCTTGGATTGTTAAAAATGCTGTGGCTTTTCTTTTAACGTCGCTCTTGGATAACTGATTAAATTTCTCATCGACTGCAAGGCTCGTATCCAAAATTCTCGATTTTTCACCTATCGCCTTTAAGGATATAGATTTATTGACCATTTTTGGTAAATTATGATAAGTTTGTGGGCCAAACACCATGTCAACAACGGGGGCGCGTCTCATAATTTCGCCGCCCTCTGCTTGGGCAACACAGCCACCGATGGCCAAAATAACTTCCTTATCATTTTTGGATTGTTTGATTTTTATTTTCCGAACACGGCCAATATCTGAATATACTTTTTCAACCGCTTTTTCACGAATATGACAGGTATTTAAGACAATAAGGTCCGCATCATCCGGCGCATCGGTTTGCGTATATCCCTCAGGGGCCATCACATCAATCATACGTTCAGTATCATAAACATTCATCTGACAACCATATGTTTTGATATATAACTTCTTAGTCACTATTATTCCCATAATTCTTTATAAAATCTAAATTTAATCTAATGTCCGCCTTAGACGTTCTTCCATTTGCCTTTCAATGGTGCGGAAACAATATGAGGAAAGCTCTTTTCTCGTTTTAAACAAATTTCTCGAGACAGGTTCATGAAAATGAACTTCAACTTCAATATTTTGCAATTCTATGAATTTTTTAAAATGAGGCGCAATTTCCATATCGCCGTACCATGCCACAAAAGGTCTATTAGAACGATTAGTAGGCATACAGTTAATGCGTCGGTAAACAAGTGTTACTGGCTGAACCATCACTTCAAGAGGTCGGCCTTCATCGTCACATTGTGAGTGAATAAAATTTTCTGTAACCCCAAATAATGAACTTTTAAAAGGCAGTACAATCCCACCAGAAGATGTTGTTCCCTCTGGAAATAAAATTAAACTATCCCCACCTTTCATGCGTTCTTGCATTTCTTGGCGCTGTGAATGTGTGTCTGTTCGTTTTTCACGATCCACAAAAATAGTTCTTTGTAATGTAGATAAAAACCCTAGAACAGGCCAGTCTTTCATATCTCGTTTAGCAATGAAACAGCCCTTTATCACAGCTCCTAAAATGATGATGTCAAAATAGGATACGTGATTGCAGACAAATAATGTCGGCGACCCTTCTAGGGCTTGTCCAAAAATTTTAACCCTGATATCCAAGGCATGGCACATGGATTTATGGACCCAGTGGGGCCATGCTTTATATCCTGGAAACCTTATTTTCTTGAGAAGAATTGTAGGCGGTAATAACACCCCAAGATAAATCACGATTTTTAAAAGTTTAAAATACTTGCGCATTCAAAAATTCACCAATAAATAACACCGCAGTAATCATTCAATATTGAATATCTCACGCAGTGTTGCCGTCTATAGCATTAGTCTATTAAAATAGCCACGTTTAACCTGTTACATAGAGGCTCACTTGTTTTTTATTCTTTAGCAATTTTTTTACCGTAAAGTTCCATTCTATGATCTACGAGTTTATAGCCTAATTTTTTTGCAATAGTTTTTTGCAATTGTTCAATTTCCTCGTCTATAAATTCAATCACAGCACCTGTTTCGATATCTATCATATGGTCATGATGAGATTCAGTTACTAGCTCATAGCGCGATCGACCATCACGAAAATCATGGCGCTCTAAAATATCCGCTTCTTCAAATAACCTTACCGTACGGTAAACCGTAGCGATACTAATTTGATTATCAAGGATCATTGCCCGGCGATAAACCTCTTCAACATCAGGATGATCTTGTGCCTCGGACAAAACATAGGCGATAATCCGCCGCTGGTCGGTCATACGCATATTTTTTGCTATACATAAATTCTCAATTTTTGATGACTTCTCAAGTTTAGATGTCATTGTTTTTCCTATCAACAATATTTTCCGTCACAGATGGTTATAGACACTTTATACAATCAAATGTCTTTGCATAACAAATGCATCAATTTTATTGCCGTGATGACTGTTATAATACCCTTTGCGCCGTCCGATAATTTCGAACGAACATTTTTTATAGAGCCTTATGGCTGCATTATTATTATTTCTTACTTCTAGAAATAGCCTTTTAAAAGACTGCCCCCTCAGTTTCTTTATAATCCATTCTAAAAGTAATGTAGCATAGCCATTATTACAGCAATCTGGCAATATACAAAATGTAATAATTTCCGCTTCATCAATAAGATTACGTAGTAAAATAAAGCCAATGGGCTGTTGATCTTTATTAATCACATAACTTTTGGTGCCTGAAATTAAAAATAGCTGCTGAAATTCTTGACCACTCCATGCTTGCTCTGGCATTTTAGCAAAAGCCCCCTCATGAAGAATACTCAATAAGTCACTGGCATTGCTATCCATTTCTATTATATCGCACTGATCACTCATCAATAATGTTCATCTCTAGTTTTTTAGGAAGGATCGCATCTGGTGCTCTTAAATAGAGCGGAGACACATCATCAGCATATTTTGCACCCTCCATATTGGTCGCGGCTAAAAGGGCGATTATCGATGCTGTAGGTTGGTTATAATTTTCTAAAAACTGAATATTTTTCTGGCTTAATCTTTCTTGTAAAAGCGTGGCGCCACTGCCTATAATGACTTTTATATCATCTGCTAATTTATCGTTTACATGATCAAATAATACGGCCTGAGGATCTGTTAAAGATTTGCAATTGCCATCAAATACTGAAAAATTCTCTAAGTAAACTTCCCCACGACGCGCCTCGATTGCCACCGCAAAATGCCCGTTAAAGTCTTTATTTTCTTCACTATATTGATAGGCAATCGTCGCTAAGGTTGTCACGGGGATCAGCGGTATATTAAGACCAAGGCACAGACCCTTTGCCGCCGATAAACCAATCCGGACGCCTGCAAAAGTTCCAGGGCCGATACTTAGGGCCACATAATTAAAATCGCTAATATCCATTTGTGCTTCAATACAAGTTTCATCGATCATCGACAACAGTCGTTCCACGTGGCCTCTGCTACGTATTTCACTGTTTTCGCTTACGATAACGCCGTCTTTCAATATGGACGCAGAGCAGGCATTCAAGGTCGTATCAATCGCTAAAATATTTATCACTTCACCAGCCTATTAAGGTCGTTAAATTACATTTTTTCATCATAACCCACTAATCAATATTTTTATAATATTTTGAATTTTTTTCTGTTATAGTCCCATTTGAAAAAATTTAGAGGCTATAAATTTTAAAAAACGGGGAAGCGTTCTTGAAAAATTTACTTATTCATCTTTGCCTTATGGCCTTGTTTTCTTCTGTTTATAGTGATTTGTCAATTGCCCAAGATGAAGATTCTGCCGTCATTATCATGTACCACCGTTTTGGTGAAGAAAAATTTCCCACTACTAATGTCAGCCTAGATCAATTTGACGCCCATATTAAAGAATTGAACAATGGTACCTATAATGTGGTGCCTTTAAAAGTGATTATAGAGGCCTTAAAAAGAGGTGAAAAATTACCGCCCCGCACCCTCGCCATCTCCATAGATGACGGTTATTTGTCAATATATAAGAATGCCTGGCCACGCCTAAAAGCGGCAAACCTTCCCTTCACTCTGTTTATTGCCACTCAATCGGTCAATGATAAAAATAAAAGCTCTATGACTTGGGAGCAAATCCGCGAACTCGATAAAGATCCCCTTGTTGACATAGGTCATCACGGTCATAGTCATGAACATATGATTAATATGAGCCTCGATAATGCCCTTAAGGATATTTTGATAGCCGATCAAATTTATCAAAAAGAGCTTGGTTATATCCCTGATTTATTTGCCTTTCCTTACGGCGAGTTTTCCGAAAACCTCATTGCAAAAATACAAGGGGAAAATTTCAAAGCGGGCCTCGCTCAGTATTCCAGTGCCGCCAGTTCTAGTCGCAATATAATGGCGTTGCCCAGATTTGCTTTTAACGAAAGTTACGCAGATATAGGGCGTTTTAAGCTGATTGTAAATTCGCGCGCCTTACCCATAAAAGACTTGTTACCGCGTTTTTCGGTCTTAAAAAATAACCCGCCCGTGATTGGATTTACCTTAACACAAAAAATCCGAGGCTTAAGCAGCATGGGTTGTTACCCGTCCCATATGAATGAGCCTGCTACCATAAAAAATATTGGTGAAACCCGTGTTGAAATAAGGTTTGATAAACCCTTTCCAGGCGGACGACATCGCATTAATTGTACCATGCCGGGTCCTGGTAATCGTTGGTATTGGTTTGGAATGCCTTTTTTTAATCTTAAAGACTAGCTTTAATTAAAAAAGCCAATGCTATTCTACTGGCTCAACACTAGCCACTTCTGGAATATAATGTTTAAGCAGATTTTCAATGCCATATTTCAATGTGGCTGTTGAGCTCGGACAACCAGAGCAAGCACCCTGCATTTTCAAATAAACAACACCTTCTTTAAAACCGTGATAGGTAATATCACCGCCATCACGCGCCACAGCCGGACGAACACGAGTGTCTAGTAATTCTTTAATTTGCTTTACGATTTCTGGATCAGCATCATCAATCACATCTTCACCTAACGGGCCAGTCATAATAGGAAGACCCGCTGTATAATGTTCCATAATTGTACCAAGAACTGCAGATTTTAACTGATCCCAATCGGCACCATTATTTTCAATTGTGATAAAATCAGATCCAAAAAATACCGCACAGACGCCTTCTATGTCGAAAAGAACGGCGGCTAGCGGAGAGGCGCTGGCTTCTTCTTTATTTTCAAAAAATAAAGTACCACTTTCAAGAACGACCTCACCGGGAATGAATTTCAAAGTTGCCGGGTTTGGCGTTTGTTCCGTTTGAATAAACATGTATTTTTCCTATAGCTTTAATATATATAGCTTAGATAATCATGAATCGCCCAATATTCAAGAGAAAATTTCAAAATATCACAGTTTAAACGAATTTATCGATTTCTTCTTCGGTCATATTACCAGGCACCACAAGAACAGGCATATGTAGAACATTAAGCAACACTTCACGGAAGCTCTTAATCAATGGTCCCGGGTCACCGTCTACGCTAGCCCCAAGAACCAACAGATGAATATCATGATCTTCTGCTATAATTTCCGAAATGACTTCTTCTGGTTTGCCATTTCGAATGACCGTTTCCGCATCGATGCCAGAAATTCTTTTGACTTCATCATTATAATTTCTCAGCATAATTTCGGCTTCAGTGAGCTGTTCTTCTTCCATAATGTCACGTACAGACATCCAATGTTGAAAATCCCCTGGCGGAATAATGCATAACATTAAAATACTACCCCCAACTTTGGCAGCTCGCTTACTGGCTAAGCGCAATACTTTTGCAAATTCAGGAGTACCATCTGCAATGATTAAAAATTTCCACTTATTGTCCTGTTCGGACATAATAAATTCCTTCTATTTTTAATTCCAAAAATTTATAAATAAACAACCATAGTGCCACCCCCCTTATCCATTTGGCAAGACTATATTTTATCAAAGTGTTTTTTTGTGTAAAGGTCTATATTTATTGAGGGTTTTCAGTAAATTCACTTCAACAATATATTGGTAATTTCCTTAAGCTGAGTTCTTGCTCTGAGTAAATAAAACCCTTCGGACGCGAGGTGGTTTTGTAAAATAAAGCCGTCTACAGCACAGTTAGAGACAATTAACGGATCCATAGCGACTATAGAATCAAAAGAAGATTCCATCTCGTCCCAAGTTGTCCCAACATCCCTAGATTGAATAATTTCCGCGAAATCTTTACGTAAGCCTTTTAAAATAAGGCGGTAGGCGTAAGTTTGACCCTTGATAGTATAAAATAAATCATCCGCATTTAAATCCAGAACGCAGCCAAACCCGCTTTTAATATAGCCGTCAATAGCCGCCGAAGAGGTGCCAAGATCCAGTGAAATTCTATCTAATGTAGCCAGTAAATTATCGGCTCTTTTTTCAAAAACCGCATTACCGCGCGATAGACGTTCATTATAAACAATCAACTGTTCCATTGCCTTGATATATTGCTGTTCTGAGGTGGATACAGGCATTAAGGACGTTGACGGCTCCCACCACCAGATATCGCCCGCATATTGCAAAAGGCCTGAGGCTTCCTGCAAATCAGGGTCAGCGCTGCTTGAGCCTCTAGTGCGGCCTAATTGATCAGATAATTCAAAACTAAAACGGGCAATGGCGGCAATGATTCCTTGTTGATAATGGGCCATATTATCAAGCATAGCACCAGGCTTAAAGATCGGATCATTGGAAACCCAGCTATGTTGTTTCACTTCGCGGTCAATAAGGGCGATGCTTGCCGCTACCGCGTAGCTACCTTTTGATGTATATTCCAAACCAAAGCCTGGATCCGCATCCACCTTATTAATAAGGAACATACCCACAGGATAATAAAGCATACAAAGAGCGATAAAAACCAAAATTAGTCTTTTCGCAATTTTCCAACTGATCAAATCTTTTAGCCAGTACCAAATATCTTTTATAGTATCCCACATAGGCAACCTTACGTTTTAATATATACTATAGATGGAGTGAGCCGTGGTATAGATCAAGGGGAGAAACGACTACAATATCAATTTTTAGGTATTTCAATAGAAATTTTCTCAGAAGAGCCGCTTTGTCCTGGAAAATTAACAAAAAAAGCTTGAACCAAATAAGGCATAATTTCATTCAAATGATTATTACGCCCTGTGCTTTTAACTTCCCCTTCAAATAAATTCTGCCCACCTGCTTGTTTTGGCTTAATGACCATTTTTAAATAACGGTTATAATTAACATAGGTTCTAACACTTTGGCTCATTCCTAAAGAATAATAACCAAAGGGATCATACATGCCGCCTAGATAATAAGGGTTTGTGTAAAAACCTCTATTATAAAAGGAATTGCGATAAGGGAACCACGGATTAAAATAGCCCCCATAATAGCCGCCATAACCCATAAATCCTGAAAAATATGGTGACGCTCTGACCATGGTTTTTCCTTCGTCAACGCCGTAATCTAATTCAACGATAAGATCCGCATCTTCGCCGTTAGCGGGAACATAACCATAATTACCAAGAGCATTTCCAACCATGGTCGCGTAAGTAGCAAATTCAATACTACCAATATAGGCAGGATTGGACGGGACAATAACAATGCTTTGGCCCGATGGTGCGGGCAACATATGAAAACGAGAGACATTGGTACGAATGGATTGTGTACATGATGCAAGCAAAACCAACGTAAAAACAGTGATAATAATTTTATATATCTTTTCCATAATTTTATCCTACATTCTAACTTTAAACTTATCAAACATTACTTGATCATTATGGCATAATCAGGGCCGCAAGAAGCCAACAATGTCATAAATTTCTTTTAATATGGGTCTGGCAATAGCGTCCGCTTTACTGGCTCCTTCGCGCAAAACACTATCAAGATAGGCTTTATCCCCCATCAAACGGCGCATTTCATCGGTAATAGGGCCAAGAACTTCAACGCTCAAGTCCGCAAGATCACTTTTAAATTCTGCAAAGCCCTGTCCTGCATATTGCTGACAAATTGTGGCGGCGGTTTGATCGCTTAAGGCGGCAAATATATTCATTAAATTGCGCGCCTCAGCGCGGCCCTCCAAGCCTTCTAAAGTCTCTGGAAGCGGTTCGCTATCGGTGCGGGCTTTTCTGATTTTCTTGGCTATCACATCACGATCATCGGTTAAATTTATTCGGCTATTTTCCGACGGATCAGATTTTGACATTTTAGCATTTCCGTCACGAAGCGACATAACTCGGGTGCCCTCCCCAAAGATAAGAGGCTCAACGGATGGGAAAAAATCAACTTTATAATCATTGTTAAATTTTTGCGCTATGTCCCGAGTGAGTTCTAAATGCTGTTTTTGATCTGCACCCACCGGAACATGGGTTGCCTTATAGAGCAGAATATCCGCAGCCATCAAATCAGGATAAACATAAAGCCCAACACTGGCCCGTTCGCTATTTTTGCCTGCTTTTTCTTTAAATTGGGTCATACGGTTAAGCCAGCCCATTCGCGCTACACAATTAAATATCCATGCCAATTCAGCATGTGCAGAAACCTGACTTTGATTAAAAAGAATGCTTTTCTTAGGATCAATTCCGCAGGCAATCATTCCAGCGGCCACTTCCCTTGTGGCGTCACGTAGGGTGTTTGGATCCTGCCATGTGGTGATCGCATGAAGGTCAACAACACAAAAAATAGTTTCATGAGTATCTTGTAATCCAACCCAATTACGGATGGCTCCCAGATAATTGCCAAGGGTAAGATTACCTGATGGTTGGACGCCAGAAAACACGCGCTGTTTGAAGCTGGTCATTTTATTTCCTTTTAGATGTTTTGGACACATCCCTGTTGAATTGTAGATTGGCATTCTTATATGACCTTAAATTTCCCCTTGGTCAACTATCACTTTGAAAAGAGGGCGCGAAGCTCTTCTTTTTTTACAGTTTTGCTGATAAATATCGCCGCAAGGTAGCTACCAATTCCGCCAATTACCAGAATAAGCAAACCAGCAATTTGTGACAGAGCGCCGCCACCGATCATAGGGGCCACTAATATTCGTATTTGCCAAATGACCAACCCCATAATAATGCTACATAAAATATATTTTAAAAGCCTGATTATTAAAGCCATTTTAACTTGATAATGACCTTTTTTTATAAGCCCGCCGCCAAGCATCAGGACATTGATCCAAGCGGATATAGCCGTCGCTATAGCAAGGCCAACATGAGCAAAATACTGCATAAGGATCAAATTTAAGCTGACATTAATAATAAGGGCTACAACGGCAAATTTTAACGGTGTCTTTGTATCTCCTCTGGCAAAATAACCTGGTACAAAAACCTTAGCCAACACATAAGCAGGAAGTCCCGCAGCGTAGGCGGCCAGTGTCAGTGATGTCTGAAGGGTTGCCTCGCTCGAAAAATTGCTACGCTCTAAAAGCACATGAATAAGATCATTGGGTACTATGATAAAAGCCACCGCTGCGGGAATGGTGAAAAACAATCCCATTTCAATGGCCTGATTTTGGCTTTTTACCACTAGAGCTTCATCACCGCTTGCGATACTTCGCGATAAAAAGGGTAGTAACACAGTTCCCAAAGCCACACCGATCACCCCCACAGGCAATTGATTGAGCCTGTCTGCATAATATAAATAAGACATGGAGGCATCAGGAAGATAAGAGGCAATAATCATATCAAGCAATAAATTAAGCTGAATAACCCCCGCTCCCAAGGCCGCAGGCCCCATAACGAGAAGTAGTTTTTTCACTTTTGGTGTTAAGCGCGGCATTTTAATATGGACACGGTAACCCGCTTTATAACAGGCTCTATAAAGGAATATCAGTTGGACAACCCCCGCAATACTGACAGCAATAGCCAAGGTGTGCGCTGGTGTAGCCATAAGGTTAGCGGCAAATAATAGAGCCGTGATCAAGCAAATATTTAAAATAATCGGTGCCGCCGCTGTTGCCGCAAATTGACCCAATGAATTTAATATTCCCGCCAATAAAGAGACAAGCGATATGAATAAAATAAAAGGAAAGGTATAACGGGTTAGGGTCACGGCAAGGGTGAATTTCATTTCATCATCCGTGAAACCATTGGCGATAGTATAGATTAAAGCGGGGGTAAAGACTTCCATCAAGCCCACAAAAATCAGCAATGTTATAGCAAGACAGGCGAAGGCTTCTTCTGCGAATTTCAAGGCTTCTTGTTTGCCATCCTTTTCCAAGGTCGCGGTAAAAATCGGCACGAAGGACGCATTAAAAGCCCCTTCTGCAAAAAGTCGTCTGAAAAAATTGGGTAGTTTAAAAGCGACAACAAAACAATCCGTAACAAACCCCGCCCCTAACACAGCCGCCATCAAAACATCCCTCATAAAACCAAGGACACGGCTAACCATCGTCAGGCTGCCAAAAATAGCTGTTGCTCTTAGAACTGACATTATTATTGTTCTTCCTTTAGCGTTTTCATAAGCATTTGTTCAATCAGATTTAATTTCTTTTCATTTAAAATTTTATGACCAAATGAATCACGAACAAAAAATACTGTTATGGCCCGCTCGCCGTATGTTGCGATATGGGCCGAACTAATGGATAATTTCAAATCAACCAATATTTGAGATAAATCAAACAAATAACCAATTCTGTCGCGGCCATTCAATTCAATAACAGTTTGACTGTTACTGGCTTTATTATCAATAAGAACTCTCGGTTCCACCTTAAATACATCGGTGCGTTTTTTATTAGCGCGTCTTCGGTCAAACACTTCTCGAGGCTTGATATTTCCAGCCAACGTTTCTGTGATGTTTGATTGTAATTTTTCCAATTTTCGTTTTTCTTTAAAAACTTTACCGTTTGCATCTTGAATTCTGAAACTATCAAGAGCCATGCCGTCTTTGGTGGTAAAAATTCTTGCCCCTTGGATAGAGGCTCCACTTAAGGCGATCGCCCCTGTTAGGCTGGCGAATAATCCCGAATGATCTTCTGTATAAATGCTCAGTTCCGAAATATCTTGAAATTCATCAATATTAATATTGACCGTAAATTTATCCTTATAGGTATCCGCCATATCAATCATCAAGGCATTTCGAACCAAAGCATCTTTATCCACCGCCTGCCAATAAGGATCATAAAACCGATTAACATAACGTTCAAACTTATCCTCCGGCCAATCACTTAAGGCCTCTCTCAGTTCTTTTTTAATATTATCCACATGATAAGTATCATCAAATTTAACATGCCCCCCGAGCAGATATTCTTCTGAACGACTATATAAATCCCGAAGCAATTGACCTTTCCAGCCATTCCAAACTTTAGGCCCGACGGCGCGAATATCGACGACCGTCAGCACCAGCAGCAGCCGTAATCTTTCTGGACTTTGAACCTGATCGGAAAAATCAGATATGGTTTTAATATCGCTTAAATCCCTTTTAAAGGCCGAAAGTGTCATTAATAAATGCCAACGAACTAACCACGCCACCTGTTCCGTTTCCGCTGGACTGAGGCCAAAGCGCGGGCATAACTTATGGGCGACCTCTTCACCAAGCACCGAATGATCGCCTTTTCGTCCTTTGGCTATATCATGTAAAAAAACCGCCAGATACAATACCCGTCGCGAATTAATTTTATGGATAATTTTATGGGCAAGGGGATGCTCTTCTTCGAGTTTACCACTTTCCACTTGTGACGTAATTTCAATGGCGCGAATGGTGTGTTCATCAACCGTATAAACATGATACATATCATACTGCATCTGCGCGACTACTCTGCCAAAATCAGCGACGAAGCGGCCAAGAACACCAACCTCATTCATTAATCTTAAAGCAAAGCCCGGGCCATCTTTAAAGGTTAGAATTTCAAGAAAAATAGCATTCGCCTTTTCATCTCGTCTCGTGCGGCCCTTAATAAGTTTTAGATTTTGCCGGATTAACCTCAAGGCCTGAGGATGAATATCTAGGCCATATTTTTGAGCCACATGAAAAACTTCGATCATTTTAACCGGATCTTGTTCTATCATTTTGACATTCTTAATACTGATACGACCGCCGACTATAGGAAAACCATCAACATTTTTGGATCTAAAATAGAAATTAGAAAGTCTTAAAGGCGCTTTTCGCTTATGTTTTTCCTCCAAATAGGCACAGAATATCCGCGTTAGATCACCGACATCTTTTGCTGTTAAAAAGAAATGTTTCATAAATCTTTCAACGCCAGACATATAGGGCCGATCCGCATAACCGAGTTTTTCCGATAAGGCCTTCTGCACATCAAAAGTTATTCTTTCTTCTGACCTTCCTGCGTAATAATGTAGATGAAAGCGTACGGCCCATAAGAAATCTTCGGCCTTATTAAATTCACGATATTCTTCCTCTGTAAAAACGCCTTTATCTACGGTTTCACTTATCTTACGAACTTTATAAGTAAATTTAGCAATCCAGGATAATGTATGAAGATCACGCAACCCCCCTTTTCCCTCTTTCAAATTGGGTTCAACCACATAACGGGTGTCTCCTAATTTTTTATGACGAACGTCTCTTTCTTTTAATTTTTCTTCGGTAAATTCTGGGGCATTCCCTTTAACAATTTTTTTATCATATTCCGAAACAAGCTCATCAAAAAGCGGCTTTTCGCCCCAAATATAACGCATTTCAAGAAGTGATGTTTTAATGGTAAGGTCTTGTTTAGAGAGACGAATACATTCGCCAACTGTGCGTACCGCATGGCCCACATCAAAACCCATATCCCAAAGTATATAGAGCATATATTCAACGACTTGCTCGCTCCATGCGGTTTTTTTGTAGGGCAGAATAAAAAGCAGATCAATATCGGAATAAGGAGCCATTTCTTGCCTGCCATAACCACCAAAAGCCGTCAGACATAATTTCTCGCCTTGGGTTGGGTTGGGTTTATGGTAAATATACTCCGTCACCACATCATAAAGCATATGAACGACTTCATCAGTAAGAAAACTTTGCGCATTGGCAAGATTGAGGCCCGTTTCTCCTTGATCTGCCCGTTGTTTAATATTATCAAAACCATTCTTATAGGCTGTAATCATTAGTTCAAGTAAGGCGGACCTGATTTGACTTGGGTTATATTTTTCTTTCAAAAGCTCGAGTTTTTTTGTTTGATCTTTTCGATTGAATATTTGGCGATGGTTATTTATTTTGATCATATTTTAAGACATCAATTCTTTTAAACGATAAAGCGCATCAAGGGCTTGTTTAGGGCTTAGTTCATCTGGTTTAATGTCACTTAATGTTTCTTCGATTATAGAGGGTTTAATCTCGGCAGACTTGACTTTTGCATGCACAACAGAAAAAAGCGGCAAATCATCGCTTAATGTTTGCATTTTTTGACCTTGGGCAACCCCTTGTCCATCAGCGCCGCCTTGTTCTAAACTATGGAGAACTTGGCTTGCACGTTCCACTACCACATCAGGCAATCCCGCAAGTTTTGCCACTTGAATGCCGTATGAACGCTCAGCAGATCCTGAGCCTACTTCATGCAAAAATATAACCTCCCCTTGCCATTCTTTGACCTTCATATAATGAAGATCAAGATATTCAAGTTTTGATGATAGGGCTGTCATTTCATGATAATGTGTCGCAAATAAGCCTCGGGTTTTATTAACTTCATGTAAATGTTCAACCGCCGCCCAAGCAATGGAAAGTCCATCATATGTCGCCGTGCCGCGACCTATTTCATCTAATATCACCAACGAACGCTTAGTTGACTGGTTTAATATGGCCGCCGTTTCTACCATTTCTACCATAAAAGTTGATCGTCCCCGCGCTAAATCATCGGAGGCACCAACCCGGCTAAATAAACGGTCAACAACACCAATATGTGCCTTTTTAGCAGGTACAAAGCTACCCATCTGCGCCATAATTGCAATCAAAGCATTTTGCCGTAAAAAAGTACTTTTACCCGCCATATTAGGCCCTGTGATAAGCCATAAGCGATTATTTTCGCCAAGATCACAATCATTAGCAACAAATTTTTCTATGTGATTTTCTTTTATGGAGACCTCAACAACGGGGTGGCGACCATCTATAATTTCAAAGGCGAGGCTATCATCGACTTGTGGCCGCGTATAGTTATAAATGGCGGCAAGCTCCGCAAGAGCAGAGGCCACATCAAGAGTTGCTAATGCTTCGGCCACTAAATTAATTTCGTGCCAATTTTCAAGAGTTTTAGTTACTAATTTTTCAAACAATTCATGTTCGAGAGATAAAGCACGATCAGCAGCTTGACCAATTTTTCCCGCCAATGTAGAAAGCTCAGTTGAATTAAACCGCACTACATTGGCTAGGGTTTGACGGTGAATAAATTCTTCATTCAAAGGAGAGGCCATGAGTTTATCAGCGTGAAGCGCCGTTACCTCAACAAAATACCCAAGCACATTATTATATTTAATTTTAAGCCCACTAATGGCTGTTTTTTGTTTATAATCACCCTCTAAGGCCGCTATTAATCTTTTACCTTCGCTCTTTAATGTCAAAAATTCATCTAGGGCTGGATGATAGCCTTTAGCAATAAAATTACCGTCCCTGATAATCAGTGGCAACTCCGCCGTAAGGGCGCTTGTTAAATGGTTCACCAATTCTTCATGATCACCGATTTTATCCAATATTTGTTTTAAATCGCCCAATTGAGCCATGATCTGATGGCTTGATTTAGTAATATTTTTTTGCAAAATATTTCTAATTTTGTCCGCCATATTGAGCCCATCGCGTACCGCCGCAAGGTCGCGCGGCCCACCGCGACCAACCGATAATCTTGACATTGCACGTTCAAGGTCAGGGCAGCTTTTAAGATGTTGGCGTAATTGAGTTCTCAATGCTTCGGCATTTAAAAAATAATCATTAAGATCTAAGCGTTTATTGATCGCTTTATAGTCAGTGAGTGGAGCACTTAAATAACGACTAAGCAGCCGCGCCCCCGCCCCTGTTATGGTTTTATCTATGATAGAAAGGAGGCTACCTTTCTTTTCCCCCATCAGGGTTCTGTTTATTTCCAAATTACGCCTTGTGGAGCTATCAATCATCATGATGCTCTCTTCACCAACCAATTGAGGCCGTCTTAATTTGGGCAGTTTTCCTTTTTGAGTTTCTTGTAGATAATTTATCAAAGCCCCTGCCGCTGCAAGCTGGGCGCGATCAAAGGAGGCAATACCGTCAAGAACACTGACGCCGTAGATTTCCTTCAAGTTTTTTTCAGCACTGGCACTGTTAAAAATCGTTTGCTCAACAGGACTGATGATCTGCTTCCAATCGTCCAGAACATCCACAAGCTCACTTTTATCCATTAATGAAAACGCGATGATTAGCTCGCCCGCTTGTAATCGAGCCAGCTCAGCGTCCAAATTTGCAGCAACCATTGAACTTACATAAAAATCGCCCGTGGTAATATCAAGCCATGATAAGGCATATTTACCCCCCACATAGGATAAGGCAGCTAAATAATTATGAGCCCGTGCGTCGAGCAGATTTTCTTCGGTGATCGTACCGGGCGTGATAAGACGAATGACATCACGGCGTACAATTGATTTATGACCTCTTTTTTTGGCTTCCGCAGGGTCTTCCATTTGTTCACAGACGGCAACTTTATAGCCCTTTGCAATGAGCCGAGAAAGATAATTCTCCGCTGCATGAACCGGTACGCCACACATGGGAATATCTTGCTCCAAATGCTTGCCGCGCTTGGTCAATGTAATATCAAGAGCGGCTGATGCTTTAACAGCATCATCAAAAAAAAGTTCGTAAAAATCGCCCATTCTATAAAACAACAGATAGTCCTGATGGTCGGCCTTCAGTTTTAAAAACTGTTCCATCATTGGCGTAACTTTACCATCTGGTTGTTTAATAGTTTTGTTTTTTTCTTTTAATGTTTGGTTGTCAGTCATTATTTTTATCATCAAATAAAGATAAATATCGACTTTCTAACCGATCTATTGGTAATAAAATAAACACATCCATGCTATTAAATTGTTTATCAACCACTACACCATCACCAATATAACAACCCAACCTTAGATACCCTTTAATCAGTGGTGCAAGGCTACGAAGAGCTTGTTTTTTGTTATAATTATCCACTTCGAAATAATTCATTCTTTGTTTCATATGCGCCAAAGCAGGAATGGTAAATTCATCAGGAATTTGATGATTGTGATATAAGTAAGTTAGGGCAAGTTTCATTTTTTCCAAATCAGTACCAGCGGTACTGGCACAACCAAAAAGATAAGCTATTTTATGTCTGTCCACATAATGAGCGATAAAGCGCCACATTAATTGCATGATAGCATTGGTTCTATAGTTGATTTGCACACAAGAACGACCAAGTTCTAGCAATTGACGCTCCCCCACAAGGCTACGAAAATGATCACTATAAAGATTGGTCAAGTCAAATTCAGCCGATGAATAAAAATCTTCATGACGTTCAACACATTCTTCGCGTAATAACCGATAAGTGGCAATCACTCTTTCAGAACCAGACTTTGAATTGTCAAACGCAAGAAGATGGTCACAAATATCATCAAAATCATCAAAATCACGCTGCTCTCTTTTGGTAATCTCGCTAGGTATTGCCCCTAATTCTTCATAAAAAACTTGGTATCTTAATTTTTGACCTGCGGCGATTTCTTCTTTTGTACGCGCCAAACGCACTTCAATATCACCATTGACAATACAAATGGGGTCATCTTTTTTATATGCGTCAACCATGTTGCTAATCACGTCCATTGCCATAAACTACTTTTTAATTTACCAAATTTGAAGATGATTATAATATAGATCATATATTGATTGAACCAAATGATTTTTTTTGTTCTTTTTGTTTACCACCTCTGTTCAAAAGGATAAAGAGAGTGTCATGAATAGTTCCAAGTCGACACAACAAAATACTATAAAATGCCAAGTCTGTGGTGGGGCAAATAAAAACGGTGATAATTCGGCTTTTTATCGCTGTTATTTTTGTGGTTTTAAAAAATCCAGCCTTGCAAATTGTCGCTATAATAATGATCAGCTGATTTACGCAGAAGATGTTAATCAATTTTTCAAAGATAAATATAATAACTTTGGCAAAGGTGAAATATTCACTTTATCTGTTCCTGTAAGGCGATTTTACAAAACACCAACCCCAATGCCAAATCAGATTAATTTTTTTACATCAAAAAACATCATGTTTTTATTAGAACAGCACGGCTTTCAAATGGTATCGCGAAAGTCACGCTTTAGCGTCCATTTAAATCTGATCGTGCGCAGAGTTTGAGCCATCATCAGTAAAATTATCCAATTTTCTGATCCAAAATAGCAACAATATTCCCGGAAGTGCCACCAATGTGGTAATGATGAAGAACCAAAACCACCCTGTATATTCAACAATATAGCCACTAGGAGAAGATAAGATCTTTACGGTAAATTGAAAAAGTGCCCCAAGCAAAGCATATTGTGTGATGGTAAATGAACGGTTACATAAAAGAGATAAAAATGCGACAAAAACAGTAGCCCCCATACCCGTGGCAAAATTTTCAAAGCCCATGGTAAGTGCAAGGAAATAGGCGTTTGTCCCCACCATAAACAGAGCCGAAAACATCAAATTTGAAATCATTTGCAAAAAAGCACAGACCAATAATGAATACCAAAGACCGACACGCACCATTAAAGCACCACCAACCGCAAGCCCGATAAGAAGAGCCCAAAATCCCACCAGCTTACCCGCATTTGCAATAACCAAATCATCAAAGCCCATAGAGAGAAAAAACTTGGTTTGCAAGGCAACAGCCATACTGTCCCCTAATTTATAAAACACCGTGAATAATAAGAGAAGATACCAACCACGCCGGCTCATAAATTCTTTAAAAGGAGCAACAACGGCCATATAAAGCCACGAAATTACTTTTGCCATTGTTATGGAGACATCAGGGTTTTTCACTAAGTAGCTTTTAAGTTCTTTTTCTAGCTGTTTTTTTTCTTTTGTTTCTTGATGTAATGGTTCATTCATAAGAACGACCGTGATAATTCCAGCAAACACCAGCATCGCCCCACATAAAAATAATAATGGCCAATCAATACCAAAATAAGAATGCAGATACATGGAACCGACGGTAAATACGATACCAGCAATTCTATAACCATAAATATAATTAGCCGCCCCTGCCGCTTGTTCATCGTCCTTAAGACTTTCAATGCGTAGGCCGTCTATTACAATGTCTTGGGTTGCACCAACGATGGCGATAATCAATGCCGCCATATAAGTTGCGCCATAATTTTCAAGAGGTGCAGTTTGGCCAAGATATAAAATAGCCGGGATCAAGGCCACTTGGGTTAAGATCAACCAACTTCTGCGTTGACCAAATATTTTATATAATAGTGGAAGGCGCGCCTGATCAACAAAGGGAGCCCACAGAAATTTAAGGGTATAGGGCACTCCCGCGGAGGCGAGAAGGCCAATTTCACCGGGTGATAAATCAATTTTAGATACCCAATAAACAAGAGCCCCCGACAAAACACCGTACGGTATGCCAGAAGAAAATCCTAAAAATAACATGGCTAATATTTTTGGTTTAAAATAAACTAAAATAGCGGTTAATGATGACTGTTGATGCTTTGTGGAAATTGTCAAAAGCTATATTCTCACATTCTATTAATTTGCCATAGATTGGCTTATCGTCAATAGAAGGTCAAGTGTTTAGCGCTTACATAGAACGTATCCAAGATTTTAATTGGATAAGTTGAGCTTTAAACATTTCGGGGTCATTTTTAAGCTTTACCAACAATAATAAACCGTTTATGGCCGCTAGCAGACGATCTCCGATCGTTCTTGCACTTTCGGTTTTCATCATGATAACAAATTGCTCGTCAATCCAATTTTGTTGATTGATAAGAATATTGACCACCATCTTGGATAGTTCATTATTTTCATTTCTTAAATCATAATAAAGATTTAGAACCGGATCGCCGTTACGGGCGATCTCCTGTGCATTATCAAAAAATGTATCAAGATAGAGACTTAATCTTTGACGAGCATTAACACTTTCTTCGAATTTTCTAAAATTATCTTTCTGATCACGTTCATAAGATTTTAAAATTTTAAGGCAGCAGTCTTCTTTGCTGTTAAATATTTCTGAAAATTCATTTTTAGTAAATTTAGTGGCGCGAAGAATGTCATCAACTTGCGTTTTTTCGTAGCCATTTTTCTGAAACTGTTCTTTTGCAGCATTAATCAAATCTACTGCTAATATTTTTTTATTCATCTTCAGCCTCTTTTAAATACAATCTCAGCAAGCCTATATAAGGTGCTTCTCTTAAGTGTTGGCCCCATCAATACGTAGGCGGCATACTAAAATAAACTACTAGAATTAGTATTTTAGAATATAAATATGAAATTTTTCTTAGTAATTAGATAAAAACTTTACTTATTCACTAATAACATTAAGCAATAGCCCAGTTTATGAATGTTTTCCATATAAAAAAAGCCGCTGATATTTCAGCGGCTTTAAAAGTTTCATTTTCAAATATATTAAGCAGCCGGAGCCAACTTCTTTTGAATATTCTTTTTAAGCCGTCTCGCTTTTAGTGACAATTTAATGTCGCTTGCTTTAACGAGGAAATTGTCCAAGCCGCCAATATGTTCAACACTGCGAAGAGCATGGGTAGAAATACGCATTTTCACAGAAAGACCAAGCACATCGCTCATCAGTGTCACTTTAGTTAGGTTAGGAAGGAATTTGCGACGGGTTCTGTTAAGCGCATGGCTTACATTATTACCGCTCATTACAGCTTTTCCTGTTAATTCACATACTCGTGACATCGTCTTATCCTTAAACTTAAATTTCTAAATCATTTGGGCCATTATCGGTGATTTTTATAAGAATCGTCCCTCAGCCTCGATAAACTTGAAAGCGGTATATAGGCGATAGGACCATATACGTCAAGAATTATAACTTCAATTTAATAGAAAAATGTGATTTTTTACACATTCCTCGCCATTCAGTCTCTGTTAGCGTTAAAACAACGATACTATAGCCTTAGTTTGCCATGCATTTCTCTGGTGTATGGGTATCAATTAAATAAGCGACCTTCCAACTGCCCTCAACATTAACCAAAGTAAAATGATTGACGCCACAGGATTTCAACTGACCATCAATGGCAATAGTAAAAGGAGCCCAAGCCGTCGCAAGAGGACCTTCTATGTTAATTTTAACATCAAATATTTGTTCATCAGCCTGTCCGGGCGATAAAGTAGCGACCCAATCAATCCAATCGGACGCGCTTCCATGTTCAATAGGTTGACCGGGTGTTATTCGGTCAAGAGGAGCTTCTGGTAAAATTATCGTTTTTAAAGTCTCCTCATCACCCGCGCGCATCGCATCAAACAACTGATCCAAAACCGCTTGAACGGCCTCTTTTGGGGAGGTATCCTGTGCAGAAGCTGCAAATGGTGTCAGCCATAGCATCATCAATAGCAAAAACAGTTTATATGAATATTTTATCATTCTTTATCCTCTCTTTAATCTTTATATATATGAACAGTTTTTGGCAATATAGGCAACAAAATGATCAATAAGATCTATTTTAAATAAAATTAATAAATTTTACTTTTTATTTTACTTTGCCGAATTGTCGATGGAACATTTTTCTCAATATAGCTAATGATTTTAGCGGCAATATTTTTCTTAGAAATTTTCTCCACCCCTTCTAGGCCTGGAGAACTATTCACTTCAAGTACTTTTGATCCAGTACTGGTTCTTATTAAATCAACCCCAGCAACTGTTAGTCCTAATACTCTTGCAGATTTTATGGCAATTGCTTTTTCTTCTGACGTTAATGTAATATTTTTAGCCGTTCCACCTGCGTGGAGGTTTGAACGAAAATCATCATCACTGGCTGTACGCATCATTGCACCAACCACACGCTTTCCCACCACAAAGCAACGCAGATCCGATCCGGCCGCTTCTTTAACAAATTCTTGAGCAATAAAGTTTGCGTCCAAACCTTGGAATGCACTGATAACAGCCTCACCTGCTTTTTTTGTCTCAGCAAGCACAACACCGCGTCCCTGCGTACTTTGCAGAAGCTTGAGAACAGTTGGTGCGCCACCAACCAAACCAAGCAAACTATTTGTGTCTTTAGGGGAGTTCGCAAACGCTGTTGTAGGCATGGGTATTCGATGTAGTGCTAAAATTTGATGGGCCGCCAACTTATCGCGAGAAGTACCAATTGAATTTGCATTATTAAGACAATATGTTCCCATAGCCTCAAATTGCCTCACTACCGCCATTCCATAAAAGGTCAGTGAGGCGCCAATACGAGGAATAATTGCATCATAGTGGGGCAAAGGTTTGCCATCATAATGAACTTCAGGATTATGACTTTGTATATTAAGGTAACATCTTTTAGTATCTATTAATTCGACCACATGGTTATGAAGCTCTGCTTCCTCCACCAACCTTTTGGTTGAATAGTTATTTGGCTCCCGAGTAAGAATAGCTATTCTCAGCGGGCGTTTTATACGTTTACGTTTTGCAATTTTATCATATAAAGAAAATGTTAATTCCGGCTGGAGGAAACTTTCCATTGGTTGCACCGCTATCTCTTCAAGCGCAGTTCTCCCTAATAACATCCGGTAAGTCATATTTTCGCGGTTAGTCAGGGTTATTTCTATATCCCATTTACGTCCCCCAATGACAACAGGTGTATTTATCACATAACGTAATTCTGTCTGGCCATTGGATGAGGTAATTTCACGTTTATCGACAACAGGTGCAGAACAATATACTTCAATATCAGGATTATCTGCAACTGGATGAACCCCAAACCTTACGAAGGGTTTATCATCACTTCCAAAAGGTTGGATTGCAAATGCATGTAAAGCAGACGTGCGCGCACCAGTATCTGTTTTTGCTTTCAAGGCAGGCAGACCCAATTCTGGCAATGCCAGCCATTCTTCCCATCCTACTGAAAAATTATCCATTTATCCCTCTACTGATTTTTAAGATATATAAATTCCAATTACGGTTAATGAACATAAGTGTCAATCATAACTTTAATTTATATTTTTTATTAAAATTACTTAATCTGTAACAGAATTTAACAATTCCTTTGCCGCCTCAAGGGGCGTTATTTTATTATTTTTTACGGCTTGCTCTAAGGCGTCAATTTTATCAAAATTTTGCCCCTTTATTTGATCAAGCAACAGCGTGTTGACCTCTGACCATATGGCAGAAATATTTTGTTGTTGGCGACGGGCTTCAAATTCACCACTTTTGATCATAATCTCTTTAAAGGATTGAATAGTATCCCATATTTCCTCAATCCCCCTGTTTTCTAAGGCGCTGGTTTGTAAAACTTTCACTGTCCAATTAGGGCTTTTCGCTTGCATTAAATGTAAGGCGTTGCGACAATCAGCTGCGGCGATTACCGCGGCATTCTTAAAATCACCATCAGCCTTATTGATAATAACCAAATCGGCAATTTCCATAATACCGCGTTTAATCCCTTGCAATTCGTCACCACCTCCCGGTGATAACAGCAGTAAAAACATATCGACAAATTCAGCCACCGCCACTTCCGACTGACCAACACCAACGGTTTCAATAATGATAACATCAAATCCTGCCGCCTCTAAAATCATCATAGCGTCGCGTGTATGGCGAGCGACTCCCCCTAAAATTCCCTTGGACGGGCTTGACCTGATAAATGCCATATCATCGCGGGCTAATTGTTCCATTCTTGTTTTATCCCCTAAAATAGAACCACCCGATATTTTAGAAGAAGGGTCAATGGTCAAAACCGCAACCTGGAGCCCTTGGCTTGTTAACATTTTACCAAAAGTTTCTATCAATGTTGATTTGCCAACGCCAGGGATCCCCGATAAGCCAAGCCGGATAGACTTGCCCGTAAAGCAAAGTAATTTTGATAATAATTCCTGTGCCTCAATCTGGTGATCAGGATGAGAAGATTCTATCAGCGTGATCGCCTTAGCCAAAGCGCGACGATTGCCGGAGATTATTTGATCAACTAAATCACGCAAACCATTACCCCCTCACTCCGCCATTGAAAAGTGCCAATACCTCTGCCGTGAGTTCACCCAAATTAACTTGGCCATCAGATTTATACCATGATGATATACCGTTCAGACTGTCAAATAATAAAATTGCCAAAATTGTTGAATTACAATCGCGTATAGAATTATCCTTGATGCCTATTCGAATAATTTCCCGTATTCTATATTCTAATTGCTTATGGTTTTTGATGCTATTTTCTTTGGCGAGTACATCTTCCATCTGCCCCCTATGGCGCACATGACAGCGAATGATATCATCGGTGACAAGGCTAATATATCCTTTGATAAAATCATAAAGCATATCAAAACCAGAGTGCTGATCGACACTTACTTTATCAATCATCTCGTTGATCCTAAGCAAAGCCACCTCTTCGCATTTAACAAGAATATCTTCTTTATTTTTAATATAATAATATAGAGTAGGTTTGGTAACATTTTGCATTTTGGCAATATCATCAAGCGAGGTTTTATAATAGCCCCGTTCCATAAATGCCTTTGCCGCATTACGCAAAATCACATCAAGTTTTTGCTGACGTTTTTCTACTCTGGTTAGTGTCTTTTGCATAAACTATACTCTACCCCATTTTTGCTCTATAATATTTATTCATATATCTTGCCATAAACAAGTAATTTGTCTATAGAGTTACTCAATAGTAACATACTATAAAACTTAAATCACGGAGAAGTTTTCATGAACCCGCAAGAAATAGTAATTGTCGGCATGTCAAGAACAGCGATGGGTGGATTTCAAGGGGATTTTTCCTCTGTTAACGCCCCTACCCTTGGATCTGTTGCCATAAAAGGCGCGCTCGACAATGCCAATATTGACCCAAAAGATATTGACCAGACCTATATGGGCTGTGTTCTGGCCGCAGGTTTGGGTCAAGCGCCGGCAAGGCAAGCCTCAATTGGCGCGGGAATTCCCATGTCTACCCCCTGCACCACCGTCAATAAAATGTGTGGAAGTGCCATGGAGGCCGTTATTATGGCATCTAATGCCATCGCCGCGGGCAGCGCTAATATTATTGTCGCTGGCGGTATGGAAAGCATGAGCAACGCTCCATATTTGTTACCAAAAATGCGTAGCGGCGCCCGGATTGGTCATGCCCAAGTTATGGATCATATGTTTTTAGACGGTCTTGAAGATGTATTTGACAAAGGCACATTGATGGGTGTTTTTGCCGAAAAAACAGCCGAAAAATATAATTTTAGCCGTGAAGCACAAGACGATTTTGCCATCGCCTCATTATCACGAGCGAATGAAGCCATAACGAAAGGTCATTTTAAAAGCGAAATCAGCCCCGTTACGGTTAAAAGCAGAAAAGGCGACATTATCATTGATACGGACGAACAACCCGGTAAAGCGCGTCCAGAAAAAATTCCCACTTTAAAGCCTGCTTTTGCCAAAGATGGAACCGTAACGCCTGCGAATTCCAGTTCCATATCTGATGGGGCATCTGCTATGATTTTAATGACACGGGCCCAGGCCGATAAACGTGGCCTCAAACCGATTGCCAGAATAGTCGGCCATAGCGTCCATGCCCAAGAACCAAACTGGTTTACCACAGCCCCTGTCGGCGCCATGAAAAAGCTTTATGAAAAAACCGGTTGGAGCGATAAAGATGTGGATCTTTATGAAATAAACGAAGCCTTTGCCGTAGTTACGATGGCGGCCATGCATGATTTGAATATTTCCCATGATAAAGTTAATGTCCATGGTGGAGCCTGCGCTTTGGGTCATCCTGTGGGTTCATCAGGGGCACGGATTATTATCACTTTAATTGCCGCTCTTAAAACTTATGGCAAAAAACGCGGCATTGCCAGTCTTTGTATTGGTGGCGGCGAAGCGACGGCGGTCGCTGTTGAAATTATATAATAAAACGAAGGTTTTATAATTGAGCTACGTATTATATATGTCAACGGCACTTGCTTGTGGCCTCACTCTTGACCTGCCATGTTCCCCTTCTGCAGGTGTCGTTGATATTTTCTAAAGATTGTTAAAAATTAGACTTCTCATTTTTGCCACAAAATGTATGCTATATTGTTCACTCTACTGACAACAATATATTGAGAAGATTATTTTTCCATCTACACAAAACATCAAAGACCAATTAGATAAAATTATAAATAGTGCCTTGTTCGAAAACAAAAAAAGGCCACAGAAATTTTTATCTTACGTGGTTAATGAAACTCTTGAAGGGCGAAGTGCTTTGATAAAGGGTTATACTATTGGCCTTGAGGTATTTGATAAAGATGAAACTTTTGACCCTCAATCCGATGCCATCGTGCGCGTCGAAGCAGGGCGACTACGCCGACTGCTCGAACATTATTACATGGATGAAGGACAAGATGATGCTATTCTTATTCGTCTTCCTAAAGGTAAGTATGAACCAGAATTTAACGAAAATAATTTTAAAAATAATTATAATGATCCGATTATAAAGGCCGCAGCAGCTCCTGCCAGCGGCCCCGCTATTGCTGTGATGCCTTTTGATCAGTTGAGCGATGATAAAAATATCAGCATGTTTGCCGACGGCATAACAGAGGAGATTATCAACCAATTAAGTTTAAGTCCTAGTCTTCATGTGATTAGTCGAAAAGTAACCGCTTTATATAAAAATAAAAATATGGATATTCGCACTCTCTCGCGCGAACTTGAAACGCATTATGTACTCGAAGGCAGCATCAAACAGGCCGGCGATAATGTACGGGTAACCGCACAACTTTTAAATGGCTTCAACGGCACTGTCATTTGGGTCGAAAAATATGACCATAATTTAACCCCTGAAAATTTAATCAGCGTCCAAGATGAAATAGCCACCCGCGTTGGCGCCACCATTGGCGATGCTTATGGCATGGTCATGCGAAGTAGCACCATAGATATGAAACGTAGCAGCACCAAATTCATGGAAGCCTACAAAAGCATGATGCTGTTTCATGATTATTTATTTGAACTCTCCCCCGCCTCTCATTTAAAAGCCCGTATAAGCTTAGAAAAAGCCATCTTGATTGACCCTTATTATCCTGATGCATGGGCTGGTCTTGCTTTTCTTGCGCTTGATGAATATCGCTTTAGCTTTAATTTAAAAGAAGACCCAATTTCAGCCTTAGACCGTGCTCAGGAATTAGCGGAGAAATCCATTTCATTAAGTGCAAAATTTTCCATTGCTTGGTACGCAATGACCATCATTCATTATCATAAGGGCGAGTGGGACAAATTTCAAAATAACATCAAAATGGGTTTAAGCCTTGCTCCTAATAGCCCAGCGGTTCTTGCTGATAGCGGTGTTTATCTTTGTTTAATGGGTGAGCTGGAAAAAGGTTTGGCGCTGGTTAAAAAAGCGATGAGCTTAAACCCTCAACATCCTAATTGGTGCCAGTTTGCCTATTTTCATTATCATTTTTTGCGCGGTCAATATGATCAAGCAATCAAATTTGTCAGTATTATTGAAACACCAAACTGGTTTTGGCCCCATGCTCTTCAAGCGATAAATTATGCTGAAATAGGCGATGAGATAGCCTGTGCTAATGCCCGGAAAAATGTCATAAGATTATATCCAGATTTTCCAAGCCACGTGCGGCAAGAATGCGCCAAATGGTTTCACCGCCAAAGCGATGCTGAAATATATTTGAAAAGTTTCAAAAAGGCAGGTTTGCTTAATTAACGCCGCAAGCCGAAAAAGCCCAATTGGCTTTTAAATTATTTTTATCCGTGACTTGCATGGTTTTTTCCAATATCTCGCTATAATCCATACAATCAATGACCGTAAAGGCCCTATCTTGGATTTTATCCTGATAATGATCACTGATATTAATATTTCCACTATCAAACTGACTTTGTGAAATCGAAAGGATTAATCCTTCTTTATACATCAATCGCGCCAAAGAACGGCGGCCTTCTATATTGAGAAGGGAGAATTGATCATTTATTTTTTGTTCCGGCGCCAGCAACATGACAAGACGCGGCGAGGAAAGAAGTTTATTATTCTTGTCTAGGGTATAAAAATAACTCGCTGTATAAATGATCACAACGAAACTAATGAAGCCGATAACAATGAGTTTTGATTTATTTTTATTGTCCATAATGGTTTATATACCGAATTGTAATTATCGGTCTAGCTTTTTTACTTTAAAATTACTTTAATGATCTTACTGTTACAAACTTGCTATGTTGGTTCAAGTAAATTAAATATTAGAGACTGAACATTAAATTCTAAATCAAAGATGATTTCAAATGAAGTATGATCAAATAAAAGAAAAATTATCCCTCGCCCCCCAAAAGTGGTTAGTCACAGGCGTTGCAGGTTTTATTGGCTCAAACCTGCTTGAAACTTTGCTCCTTCTTAATCAATCGGTGGTAGGACTTGATAATTTTTCAACGGGTCATCATCATAATCTGGATGCCGTAAAAAATATAGTAAGCCCAGAGCAATGGTCGCGCTTTAATCTGATCGAGGGTGATATTTGTGATTATTCCACCTGCCAACGCGCCCTAAGCGGTATTGATTATGTACTTCATCAAGCGGCATTAGGCTCAGTTCCCCGCTCCATCGCTGATCCGATCAATACTAATTTATCCAATATCACTGGCTTTCTTAATATGCTGACCGCCGCGAAACAAGAACAGGTAAAAAGCTTTGTTTACGCTGCCTCAAGCTCTACATACGGCGATCATCCTGACCTGCCAAAAGTAGAAGATAAAATCGGCAATCCACTTTCCCCTTACGCGGTAACAAAATATGTCAATGAATTATATGCTGAGGTCTTTTTTAGAACATATCAATTTAAATCAGTAGGTCTGCGCTATTTTAATGTCTTTGGCCCACGCCAAGACCCTGAGGGAGCATACGCCGCAGTGATCCCCAAATGGGTTGCCGCCGTCAATGATAATCAAACCGTCTATATTAATGGTGACGGAGAAACCAGCCGTGATTTTTGCTATATTGAAAATGTCGTGCAAATTAATATTCTCGCTGCAACCAATGAGGATTTGCAAAAAAGCGAAGTTTATAACGTAGCGGTAGGAGGGCAAACCTCGTTAAATCAATTGCTAGAACTTATTAAAAACAATCTAGGCAGAAATGATTTTAACGATATAAAATATCAAGATTTTCGCGCAGGGGATGTTAGGCACTCCAAAGCCTCTATTGAAAAGGCTATAAAACATCTTAACTATGATCCACAATTTACAATGGATCAAGGCTTACGCAAAATGCTTTTAGAGAGTTGATAAAATGACCGATGACATTAAACGCACTAATGAGATTGAAGAGTTTACCAATCTTCATATCATCCATCCCATCAGCAGTTGGCTGGTGCCCAAATTTATTCAGCTCAATATCACCCCCAATATGGTTTCATCGATGGGTATGGCTTGTGGGGCGACTGCGGGGTTTTGTTATTATCATTACCAAAATCCATTTTTCGCTGTGCTTGGTTTTATATTGATGTTTATGTGGCATATTTTTGACGGTGCCGATGGTCAATTAGCCCGCGCCACACACAATTACTCTGAAATTGGCAAAGTTATTGACGGGGTCTGTGATTATGTCACTTTCATTAGCGTTTATGTGGGTATCAGCCTTGCTTTAAGTCTCACTGTTGGCACTAATATTTGGTATCTGGTTATCATTGCAGGGCTAAGCCATGCAGTGCAATCAGGGGCTTATGAATTGCAACGTAGTGAATATGATTTTTGGGGAAAATCTAAGCAAAGTGCAGATCTACCAAGCATCAATAAACTTATAGAAAATGGTGCAGATAGATCACTAATCGGTCAATTGGCTAACCAATTACATATCGGCTATATCCGTATGCAATTCGCCTTTAGCGGTGTCGATCATAATTTTAGAAACTCTATAAAAGAAATCCTAACTCTCTCTCCTGAAAAAAACGACGAGATTAGAGAGCTATACCGTGAGATTTATGCCCCTGCCGTCAATATGTGGGGTATATTATGTGCAAACTATCGTACTTTTGCCATATTTATAGCGACAATTAGCGGTGAGCCTATATATTATTTTTGGTTCGAAGTGATTGTGCTAAATTTAACTCTTATATTTTTAGTACAAAAACAGAAATTATTGAACAATCTTTTCACTCTACGTTTAAAAGAAATAATTTAAAGACGGTGAATTTAGGAATATTGTATATGCGTTGTAATTTTTTAAGAATTATACTTGTCGCTATATTTTATCTTATGGGTGCTCCTGCTTACACTCATGAAATTAACAACATCAGACCGATGATGTCAGAAGATAAAAAATATACTGAATATTGGGAACAATATTTTTATTTAGGCGATGGTTCACTTGTCACTAGTCAGTTTTTGATCGCCAATTTCCCTTGGCCTGTGGGCAAAGATCACGGCATCATGCTTGGCACATTAATAACGCCAGAAGGTGAATTATATGTCATTAAAAACGGCCGCAAGCCCGGCAAGTGGGGCTTTAAAGAAGACAGTCTCGATTTGGTTATTCATACTCATAGATTGAGTGGAAATGATGATAATTTAAATGTCCATCTTGAAAATACTATGGCCATTGTCGATTTACAGCTAAAATCACTTCAGCCTGTTTTAAATCATAAAAGCTATTCAAGTAAAGATGGATTTATTGAAACATCCTTTTATGCGCCTAATCTTGAAGGTTCTGGTCATTGGCAATTGGGAAAAGAAGCCGGTTTTAATCCGCTCGGCCCCCTTCATAAGGTCGAAGGTGTAAAAGGCTTTGGCGTCCATGTCCTTATGACAGATAAGATCGATGCTCTCGTTAAAAACTGGACCCGTATCATAGGGGTCAGTAAAGAGGGCCCTAAACCTTTCTTGTCATCAATTGTGAGACCAGACGGCACAGAAGATATTTTATTGAAAATTTTTGATGGAGATCAGACCATTGATAGTTTTTCAGACGTGAAAATAACATATCAAAACATGATCGAAGACGAAGACAATAAAGCAACGCGGCCGACCTCCATTGAAATTTTTGCAAAAAGTGAAAAGGGAACATTAAAAGGTACGGTCACCTTTACCAAGAAATTAAACCATTTTAATCTTACCGAACATTTGAATTTCTTTGAAAAAACATTCGCTAAGTCCAGCCCAATCGTTGCTAATTTTCGTTATCTTGGTGACTATAATCTGACTTACAGTACGTCGATGGGTGAAAAAACACTAACTGGCAAAGCATTAAGTGAATATACTGATATTTTACCTGCGAAAAAAGTGACCAAGAAAAGACGCCGTAACAGAAGATAAAGAAGAACAAATGTCATTATCGGATCAAAATATAGATAATAAGTCCGCTAATACGGCAAAAGATAATAAAGATATTGCCAATGGTGCCGGGGCAAATTTTATAGGCTTTATCGTGCGATTAGGGTCACGACTGCCTTTTCTAATTCTGGCTGTGACCCTATTTGGCAATGAATTATACGGACGATATAATTATACCATCACGACCATTGAAATCTGTGCGGCATTTGCCACATTCGGCTTTAAAAGGTCTTTATTTAAATTCATTTATGATGCCCAATATGTGGGCAAATATACAATTGAACAGGTCATGCTGTCAGCCCTTCTATGGTCATTAGTGGTCGGCGGTATATTCACGGGTTTAATTATTATAAGCGCTCAAAGCTTAGCTGTGATATTTGAATATCCTCAAATGGTTAAAGGTCTCACCACCCTTGCGCCGATGATTATGATTATCACCGCCCTTGATGTTATTCTAAGCTGTACACGCGCCAGCCGTAAAATGCGTTATGAAGTGATTTCTCGAAGCATAATTGAACCTTATATATTGCTGTTTACCATGTTGATTTTTTATTATATGGGTTTTGATAATTATGGACTTCTTATGGCTTATGCAGTGGCCCTGATCGCGGCATTAATCTTTGCTATTTGGGGATTTTTCCATCTTTATTCTTTTGAAAATATTGTCCAAGCACGGCCTAATTTGACCCTGATAAAGCAGTTGGCTAAATTCTCTGGGCCTACGGCTTTTCATGATTTGGCCCTTCTTGTGTTTATGCGGATGGACATCTTTACAGTTAAGTTTTTCTTCTCTGAGGCGGTGCTTGGCGTTTATACCATTGCCCAACAATTTGCCACCTCGGTTGAGAAAATATATCAGAGTTTTTATCCTATTCTTGCTCCCGTTATGGCGAAAAATCTGGTTGAGAAAGATTTTAAAACCGTCGAACAACAGATGATCATGGTTGCCCGTTGGATACTGATGGTCCAAAGTATTCTTGTTATTTTATGTGTCTTTTACGGCGTTGTTATATTTGAGGCCATTATTCCAGAACAGGCTAATAGTTTTATGCCCCTTATGGGAGCTCTTGTTCTATTCTTCCTGATGGTCGGAGAAACTATAAATGGCGGATTTGGAACTGCAGATCTACCCATCATTTACCGTTCGCCGCTCTTTAACCCGATTATCTCACTGCTTATGATCCCGGTCTATATTTTACTAGCTTACCTATTCACTCAACATACATCTTTTGGCCCTGTAGGGGTGGCTATGGCACTTTGTTGCACCTATTTTTTCATGAATCTTATTCGCGTGATTGTTATCCGAAAGTTATTTGACATTGATATGCTTAAATTTAGAATCTTCAAAGTCATTATAGCGGCACTGACGACCACTGGTGTTTTTAAAATATTGACCCATTATAGTCCAATTAATCTAACCTCAGGCTGGGGCATTGCCCTTGGCATTCTACTTCTTTTTATCATTTATGGTGCCTCTTTGCTTATCTTTGCTATGGAAAAAAAGGACATTGAGAAGATAAAAGCTAAGTTCTTTTAAAAAAATTCTTTTTAAAACTTACAAAGATTGTTAAGTTCTATTTCATTGATTGAATATAGAGGTATTGAAAATTGACTACAGCGAACCCACCGAGCGAGCTAGACAAGAAAAATAAATTAAATGAATACCGCAACAGTATCGACAATATTGATGCGGCCATTATTAATATGCTAGCGGAACGTTTTAAAATCACACAAAAAGTGGGAATTTATAAAGCAGAATACGGATTACCCCCTGCCGATAAAGAACGAGAGAAACTGCAAATCGAAAGATTACGCAAATTATCCGCAGAGGCTCAGTTAAACCCTGATTTTTCAGAAAAGTTTTTGGATTTTATTATCAAAGAAGTTATTCACCACCACAAAAAACTTCGTGATGGTGAAATATAATTTAAAGCTTGCCTTCATTGACATAAACGATGGCCTTACCAAAAGCCATCGGATCATCAACATCAAGCCATAGCCGACCTTTAATATCAAAGGTGCGCGCTTTATTTTGTGCGCCAAGAACATTCATCGCCCCCGTGATACTATCATCGCCTTCTGATGAACTTTGCTCCAAGGCATCAAATATAGCGCTAGTGCAATAGAAAATCCCCGTATCAAAGGCGTTATAATCACGGATCACCTTACCGATATTATCAATCTTTTTAGACGTACAATTAACCCTTGTTACATCCTCAAGGTCGATCACTGGATTTTCGATATTATAATCCACACAAAGGGTTACAGTATCCGCATCATGATCATAGGATAAAACATCTTTAATGATCTCAGGATCAAACAAATGATCACACATGGTCAAGATAAAGGGGCCATCAATATGCCCTTTGGCCGCATGTACGGAAATACCATTTGGCCGTTGCCACTGATCATTAGCAATATGATGAATGGTGATATTTTCACGTTCCGCAAGCTCATCAAGGAAAGCGCGAACCTTAGTACCGCGATAACCCGTCACAACATAAAATTCATCAAGACCACCGGCGCGTGCGTTTAAAATCACCCGCTCTAAGATGGAACGCCGTCCAGCTCAATCAGGGGCTTACATTCCCCTTTATCTCTCATCCTGCTGCCTTGACCTGCTGCTACGATTAAGCATTTCATTCTGCTGCACTCGCTGATTTAATACGTGATGTGATAAATTCTTCAGTCATCACGTAGGCTTGATCATCGGTAAACTGCTCTGGCGGATGTTTACAAAAATAAGCGGACGCTGCAGTAAGTATGCCACCTTCGCCGTTCATTAATGCTAATTTACAACAACGGATCATATCGATAGCAACGCCGGCTGAATTTGGGCTGTCTTCTACACTAAGACGCATTTCCAAATTCATTGGAACACCTCCGAAAAGGTCGCCTTCCATACGAAGGAAGCAAACTTTATTATCATTCTGCCACGGAATATAATCACTTGGACCCACATGAATATTATCATCGGCAAGTCGGGTACCTGCCACAGACTGTACCGCTTCAGTTTTAGAAATTTTCTTAGACTTTAAGCGGTCTTGGTTTTTCATATTCAAAAAGTCAGTGTTACCACCCGTATTTAATTGATATGTACGTTCTAAAACAACACCGCGCTTAGCAAACAAATCCGTAAGTGTTCTATGGGTAATTGTAGCCCCAAGTTGAGCTTTAATATCATCACCAATGATCGGCAGATTAGCTTTTTCAAATTTTTCAGACCATTCAGGATTACTAGCAATAAACACAGGCATATTATTAATAAAACCAATGCCCGCTTCCAATGCACACTCAGCGTAAAATTTTGCGGCTTGTTCTGATCCAACAGGCATATAGTTGGTAAGAATTTCAGCACCACTTTCTTTTAATTCACGAACAATATCTTCTTTTGTCGCAGAGGCTGTATCATCAAGTACGAAAGTACGACTATCATCAAATTCAGCCATGTGCGGAGATACACCATCAAGGACATTACCCATTTTAACAATAGTACCACTTTTCGGTAGGTCGCCGTGAAATACTGTCGTGCAGTTTGGTTTTTCGAAAATAGCTTCATTTAAATCTTTACCGACTTTACGACTATCCACATCAAATGCAGCAACAACATCAATATCACATGGACGGTACCCTGCGATCTCCCAATGCATAAGGCCTGGGACTATTTTATTTTCACCGGCACGTTCTGGAGTGTAATAATAGATACCTTGAATAAGTGAACTAGCACAGTTACCAATACCAGCGATCGCAATTTTAATTTTCGACATTTCTTCTACCTTCGTCTAATAAGAATATTCATTTACCTTGTTTTATATCTACAAGAGCTATTAATTATAGGGGTTCAATGTTCTTTATAACCTATATTTCATCATAATGACAACCATGACACTGTTACATGAAACGCCATGCGTTGACTATTGAAATTGCACCTTGGAAGTGACGCAATTTTGCTTTATAGAAATGGAGCATTTATTTAATTAGATTTAAAAACGGAGCTTTTAATGCCAAATACTTTCAACAGGTTCGCCAAGACTGCTTTAATCCTTACAACAGGTTTTATAATTATGTCTTGTTCCGAACAAACAGATGAACAAGAAAATGTTCAAAATTCAACCAATATGGAGCAACAAGTGACAACAGGATCCAGTTTTCTTGAAGAAAACAAGAATAAAGAAGGCATAATCGTTACCGATAGCGGCTTGCAATATAAAATACTTTTACAAGGCACGGGTAAAAGCCCGAGTGCGAGCGATAAAGTAACCGTTCATTACGAAGGAACATTAATTGACGGAACTGTCTTTGATAGTAGTTATCAACGGGGCGAACCTATTGAGTTTCCGTTAAATCGTGTGATTAGTGGTTGGACCGAAGGGGTTCAATTGATGAAAGAGGGCGCAAAATATAAATTCTTCATCCCCTCCGAACTAGCTTACGGCGCCCGTGGCACACCCGGCGGCCCTATCGGCCCTGACGAAGATCTTATTTTCACCGTTGAACTTATTCGGGTTAATTAATCATTATGCGCCTATGGGTCATCATAGCCTCAATCAGCAGCTTTTTAGCGGTGCTGATTGGTGCCATGGGCGCACATACCCTACTTCCTATGCTCTCAGCCAAAGGATTGGTAAATTTTCAAACTGCCAATGATTATCATATTTATCATAGCTTCGCTTTAATGGGATGCGCGTACCTTTGGCCTTACTACGGCACAAAGGGCAGCAATAAGCCCTATCTTAAATATTCAGCTCTGTCTTTTTTAATGGGAATTTTGCTATTCTCGGGAAATCTATATTGGCTGGCACTTTTTGAAGAAAATCCATTTCATCTTCTGATCCCCGTGGGCGGCACATTCTTTTTACTAGGCTGGGCCTTAATGGCTTTAAGCGCCTATAAATCAGCTCAATAATATTAAACAACCCCAAAATCATATTTAGCTATTTTTTAGCTATTTACAATTTGCCAACTTCCGTCTGGTTGACGACAGGCTTTACCGTAAGCCTCTTGAACTTGACCACCAATAGTAACGCTTTGCTGATATTCACGACAATATCTGCCATTATCGCTTTGATACGCGGGCTGAGGTACATAAGTACCAGAATTACCTGTACCAGGATTATACCATGTTGATTTTTGCCCCGTTGGATAACTTTCCAATGCGGCTTGTTGAGCTTGATACATAGAGCGCCGATCGGCCTGATCCAATGATTTACCAATACTATTACCGATCGCGGCCCCCGCAAGAGCCCCCATGACAACAACCATACCATCTGCACCATATCCGCCGCGGCCGCGGTGATGATGGCCACCGCCCACAAGAGCTGACCCTACCGCTGCACCGCCTATTGCCCCTAAAAAGGTTCCAAAACCTTCTTTTGACCCTGGTTCACACGCCGACAGGCTAAATACACATAATATTATAATGGCTGCTTTATTCATTTCATAACCTCAAATTATTTTACATAACTAAATAATAACAAAAAGAAATGAATAAATGCTGAACATACGGTTCAGAATAGAATTAATTTTAATTAAATCACCGGCAATATCAGACTTGCCTTTAAACCGTCACAAGGGTTGGAGCTATCATTGTCCTGTAATTTTATTTCACCGCCATATAAATCCGCTAAATCACGAACAATAGAAAGCCCAAGTCCTGATCCGGGTATATTCTCATCAAGTCTTTTCCCACGGTCAAATACAGCATCGCGGGCCTTTATATCAATACCGGGGCCATCATCACAAATTTCAATAGTAATCCAATGATCATCACGGCTGACATCAATTATAATTTCTGATGCCGCCCATTTAGCGGCATTTTCCATTAAATTTCCGGCCATTTCTTCAAAATCATTAACCTCACCCTTAAATATAAACTGCCCTTCATCACCATTGACATTGACGGTAATATTCTTGTCTTTATGAATTTTATTTAACGCACGAGCAATATTATGAATAGAAGGAATAATCTGACTATGACCACTGATAGTTTTGAGATTAGCCGCCATACGGGCGCGTTTTAAATAATGTTCCACATGCTTATGCATATTCTCTGTTTGTTTGGCCACTGAGATTGACAACTGATTATTGTCATTATTCGCGTTCATTTTTGCTTCATTACGAAGCACCGCAAGAGGCGTTTTTAAAGCATGGGCTAAGTTGCCTACTTGGGTACGAGAGCGTTCAACAATTTCATTGTTATGATCAAGTAAGGCATTAACCTCATCAGCGAGAGGCTGAATTTCACTTGGAAAATCAGTGGGGAGATATTCTTCTTCTCCATTACGGACTTTCCCTAGAGATTCCTTAATATGACTAAGTGGTCGAAGTCCAAGAAACACCTGTAATAGAGAGGCACCAACAAGCCCTAAACCCAATGCACTAAGAGCAACAAATAATATATTATCAAACCGCGCCGCTTGTTGATCCAACTCTGCCGTATCAATAGCGACACTGAAACGATAAAGAACATCATTGCCTGGAATTGTAATATCCCGTTCTATAAGCCGTAAGGCTTGTTCTTCGGGTCCGACTATTTCGCTAAACCGTGCTGTCCTTATCGGCGTTGTAAAATTCACCTCTAAATTAACATCCCACAAGGACCTTGATCTAAAGAGCGGGTTTCCCTCTGGAGAAATTTGCCAATACCAGCCAGAATAGGGTTGCTCGAAACGAGGGTCAACCATGGGCCGATATAGATTGACAACCGTTGAGCTATCATCGGAACTGCTTCCTATTAAATTTTCAAGTAGACTGTTTAAACGCTGATCAAAGTTTTCTTCTAAAGTTTGACGGAATACCAATGATAATAAATATCCCCCCAAAACAAGGGCAAGCACAGTCCATACCACAGATATGGTGACCAAACGTAACCATAAAGGTCTTTTTCCGCTAGGGTTTATATGATCATTCTTCTTCAGCAACAAGCTGATACCCCAATCCTCTAATGGTTTTAATAATATCCAGATTAATTTTTTTACGAATGCGTGTAACAAAGACTTCGATGGTATTTGAATCCCGATCGAAATCCTGATTATAAATATGTTCGGTAAGTTCAGTTCTCGAAATAACCTTGCCCGGATGATGCATCATATAGGATAATAATTTATATTCCTGTGCCGTGAGCCTTACAGGCATTCCATTAACGGTAACTTTGGAAGATACGCTGTTTAATGTAAGACCACGAATGCTCAATTCAGATGAACTTTGTCCCGCTGCGCGGCGAATAAGGGCGCGAATTCGTGCTAATAATTCTTCGATTTGAAAAGGTTTCGGTACATAATCATCTGCCCCTGCATCAAGCCCTGAAACTTTTTCAGACCAACCATCACGGGCCGTTAAAATAAGCACTGGCGTAGAAATCTCTGCGTCTCGCCATTTACGAAGAATGCTTAAACCATCAATCACTGGCAAGCCCAAATCCAAGATAATCGCGTCGTAATTTTCGGTTTCGCCAAGAAAATGAGCATCTTCCCCATTCAATGAAACATCTACCGCATAGCCAGCATCTTCTAAGAATATTTTCATTTGACGTGATAAATCAGGATCATCTTCAGCGAGCAATAGTCTCATATATTTTAACCTTTAACATCAATAATTTGGGTGCTTTTCGCATCGACTTTTACAGAAAGAAGTTGTCCCGAATTGGTCAAAACTCTCACATCATAAAGATAATTAAGACCCTCACGTTTTGGAACAAGTAAGCGAACATCGACAATACGTCCAGAATATTGTTTTTTAACGGCTTTTCTGATAATCGCCAAAGAAACAATATCACCAGTTCGCACTCTTTCACGGGCATCGTCATGGCGAAAAAATTGATCTGGTATTCGCAATTTACGCTCAGAAGGAGGAATGACGGAGTTGGGTATAATTTCTGCGCCACGATCAAGAGACGTTTGAGCATTAGACATAGCTGTACCCAGCATAAAACACACTATAAAAGCACCTATGTATAAAGCGATTCTCATCATGACTAAATAATAACGGTTCGTGGCTTAATATAGAATGAATAGACCATAATGGCTCCTTCGGCATTATAGGTCTAGACACCAAGCCTTTCTTGAATCGCCGTATTAGTTGTCGTATAGCCCGTCGCCATTTTCCGATCAGGAAATCCATATTTAAAAGCCGCGTGGCACATAACCGCCGCCTCATAAAATCCTGTTAAGATCAGTTTAATTTTACTAGGATAACTACAAACATCACCAATGGCATAAATTCCTTCAACATCGGTTGCGAAGGTTTCCATATTAACTTCTACGTGTTTTTTATTAAGATTAAGTCCCCAGTCGGCAATAGGTCCCAAACTTATCTTAAGCCCCATAAAGGGAAGCAAATAATCACAGTTTAATTGTATATGCTCGCCGTCCAGAGTATCAACGCCAACGTTATCTAGTGCCCCATTGGCTCCCTTTAACGCTGTTATATTACCTATAACAAAGTCAACTTTGCCACTAGCCACCAATTTTTTAAATTGTGCTTCGCTATCGGGGGATGACCTAAATCCTTCACGGCGATGGACAAGAGTTATTTTTTTAGCAATAGGCTCTAAACTCATAACCCAATCAAGAGCACTATCGCCACCACCAACAATGACCAATTCTTTATCTTGATATTTACTCATCTTATAGACGGCATAATCAATTGATTTTTCTTCATAAATCTCTAAATCAGGATATTTAGGTTTTTTCGGAACGAAACTGCCTGCCCCTGCCGCGACGACAATGATCGGCGCTTCAAGGACCTCGCCTTGGCTTGTAGTCATTTGCCAGTTGTTATTTTCCAGTCTCTCAAGCGATTGAGCTTGTTGATTGAGATGAAAAACAGGATTAAAGGGACTTATTTGCTTCAGAAGATCATCTACCAGCTCTTGTCCAGTCACTTTGGGACGGGAGGGAATATCATAGATCGGTTTTTCTGGGTAAAGCTCAGTACATTGACCACCCGGTCGGTCAAGATTATCAATCAAATGACATTTAAGCCCCAGCAGCCCTGCTTCAAATACAGCAAATAATCCTACTGGCCCCGCACCAACGATAATCATATCAGTCTTTACTGATTGATTGCTCATAACAAATTCCCCTACTTTTTTAAAAAACCATTCCTCACTTATTAAATTTTACTGATTGCTAGTATTATTCTTATAGTGCTCTATATTATCAAATATATTTTATTAATTTAAATTAACATACTTTAAACTGGATTAAATTGAAAAAATTCACCAGATTAAAGAACATAATAATTAACTGTATAATTTATGGGGAAAATAATGAAAGGTCTTTTTTTATTTAGTTTATTTACCATTATCTATGGTTCTTTATTTCCTTTTGAATTTAAAAATATTAACTGGCAAACAGAAGGCCTACCAATCTTGTTCTCTACCGCATTATTTGATGGTGGTATTGCTGATATTTTAGGAAATATAGTATTATTTCTACCTCTGGGATTTGCCGGTTCAGAATTGATTAACAGACATGGAAACCATAGGAAATATTATTTATTTCTTTTTGGTTATGGTTTTATTTTAGCCATAGCATTGCAAATTATTCAATTATTTTTACCGGTGCGCGTCCCTGCCCTATATGACGCGATTTGGGGTATTCTTGGAATAATCCTTGGCGTTATATTGGCACGCATTATCCAAGTCCGCTTTCCTGAAATTCTTAAATCTGATGAACGACTTGCTTTATTTGCTCTTGCTTGTTCATGGATACTATTTTTATTAGTCCCCTTTCTCTTTTCTTATGATGTTATAGAAATCCGTAAAAACATCATGCAACATATGGATATTAATCAATATCGGTTAGCTAATGTCATATTATACTCATGCTTGTGGATATCATATTCAGAACTTATGGCTGATACATTCCCCAATCGTAAAAACTTTTTTTTATCCCTTGAATTTGCCCTAGTGTTAACGACGATCGCTAAAGCCTTAACCTACCGAAATATCATTGAGCCTGAAATATTATTAGGCGGACTCATTGCTATAATAGTCATGCGTAGTGGCGTTTTTAAAATAATAAATCTTTATAAGATCATTGCCATATTGCTGCTTTTTGCTATGTTTTATAATAGCCTCTACCCTTTTGATTTTTTCAAATACCCCCTTAAAGAATTTGCATGGGTTCCATTTTCTGAACTTTTCTCTGATGATATGCTACCTATCCTCAGAGTTGTCCTTTATAAAGTTTTTATCTATGGTTGCATCCTGTGGAATTTATATAAAGCGTTTCCTAATATAAAATATATCGGTTATTTTTGCATTATATATGCAGGGTCAATTGAATATTTCCAACATTTAACGCTTCAACGTGTTGGCGGACTGACCGAACCGTTTATAATTATTTTCTTGATGACTTTCATCAAGCAGCACAAAGAAAAATTTGAGCTTTATCAACAAGACAGTGCTGAAGAAAAAACCTCCACCCCCTAAATATTTTTTACTTCCTTGTGAGTAGCATTATTCGCCATAACGATAAGATAATAACCTACAGGCAACGCTGCCATAGCCGTGATTATATTAGTAACATCGGGTCTTTTAAGTCCCCAGATTAACACAATGGTTTCTAGTAAAACAGCAATGATCATTGCCATAATGACAAGGCTCGAGATGGATCTCAGATCAATATTACCTTTTGCAAGATTATAAATGGCCAGATACATGCCGATAGGTAGATAGATGGCAATGTTAAAAATAAAACTGAGCAGTCCATCGCCACTGCTAACCGTTAGATAATATGTAAATGGCAGCAAGCTCATATTGTTTATAATTGTGGTAATTTCAGCATACGAGCCCATTGACCCAAATGAAAACCCTTTTAACTTAAGGGCAGCCCACAAAAAGAATGGAATAGTAAGCAGCAAAACTTTCCTTAATTTCAACAGACTGCTTAGGCTTGATTTTATATCGATAAATCTGCCCATAAAAAATCCTAAATAAAACCCTATAAATTTCAATAAAAAAGATAAAAATGAACTTTGACCTGACACCTCAAAAAATTGTAAAATTTCCAACACCAGTAAAAAAATAGCAAATTTCAGGATTAATGTTTGATGGTTTTTTGGGCCTGATAGTCGATAGAATAGCCCTAATGGAAATAATAATAATATTGGTGAAATTATTGCAATCAATCCCACACCATCATTTATTTTTGCTTCAAACAAAGGCAATCCTTTTGTCATAAAAGCCATTTTAAATTGAAGCTCGTTAATAAAAAAATCAAAGGGAAATAAAATAATAACAATGATGAATGCTAAATATATTTTTTTGATAAAATCAAGAGAAAGAGATTTTTCTTTTATGATATATCTGATCGCAGAAATAGTGAATTTACCATAAAAAAGCCATAAGACACTGCCAAAGAACATCCCACTTAGATTTGCATAAATATCCACCAAAGAAGTACCACGGCTACTGATATACATTTGTAAATACTCAATAATAAAGCCAAATAATATAATCAGAGCAAACATGGTCGGCCAGATGGTTTTACTCTTGGATAAATGACAATAACCACTGATAAAAAACGTCAGCAATAACGTGAATATGACATGGTTGATCCATTGACCTTGCGCCTCGTTAGCAGAAGAAGATAGGAGAGTTGCTATAAAACCATTTGGTGGCGCATTGGTAATATTGAAAGGCAATAATGCCCCATAAAGCATGAAAATAAAAAACCCACTAAGAATATATAAAAACACCTTCTTGGCTTGGTGATCTACTTGCTGGCTTGCTTGATCATCACCCATAGATAAAATACCTTTTATAATTACTTTAATAGAAAATAATTTAGTTTATAAAGAATAAGCATATAACACTGATTTATAGGATACATTTTATCGTTATGGATATAAACTCTTTTCAAGAATTTTGGCTAATTGTCACTGATGTCTGGCAAAATGGTGTTTACGGAGTTGATATCGGTAAAATTCTTGCGGCTATTTTAATATTTTTGTTTTTTATGTTAATCCGCCACATGTTTAGCCGTTTTGTCATCAGCAGACTTAAAACCATTGTCAGCAAAACAAAAAACACTATGGATGATGCTGTTATTAATGCCATTGAAAAACCGTTAAGTTTTTTACCTATTGTTATTGGTGTTTTTTGTGCAACCGAAATTCTCAATCTTTCCGCTACCCTCGAAATAGGAGCCTATAATTTAAATCGCTCACTGATTACTTTTAACATTTTTTGGACTTTTTATAAAATAGTTAAGCCAATCAGCGCCACATTTGGCAAATTAAAAGATATCTTCTCAAAAAGTTTGATCGATTGGATGATCAAAGCCATGCGGGGCTTATTCCTCTTTCTTGGCTTTGCCTCCATCTTAGAAATTTGGGGCATTCAAGTTGCCCCCCTTCTTGCGGGACTTGGATTATTTGGTGTTGCGGTGGCCCTAGGCGCTCAAGATTTATTTAAAAATCTTATTTCTGGATTATTCATTATAGCAGAGCAAAGGTTTCAGCCAGGGGACTGGATTAAAATTGACGGTATCGTTGAGGGTACTGTGGAAAATATCGGTTTTCGTACCACCACAGTGGTTCAATTTGATAAAGCACCCGTTTATGTTCCTAATTCAAAATTATCTGATAATGCCACCATTAATTTCTCCCGCATGAGCCACCGAAGGATTTATTGGAAAATCGGCCTTCTCTATGATACGTCCATTGATCAATTAAAAAATATCCGCCTCCAAATTGAAGAATATATACTGAATAATGATGCCTTTGCCCATCCACCAGAAGTCGCCACCTTTGTCCGTATTGATAGCTTTAACGATAGCTCTATTGATCTGATGCTTTATTGTTTTACAAAGACCACAGATTGGGGCGAATGGCTTGAAATTAAAGAACAGTTAGCTCTTATTATAAAAGACATTATTGCTCAAAATAATAGCGGCTTTGCCTATCCGAGCCAATCACTTTATATTGAAACAATGCCGTCCCAAATTGACAAAAAAGAGGCGGAGCCCTTCCCTCAGGACTAAATCACTCTTTTTCAAAAGCTCTAAATGTATCAGTGAATTTAAGGGGCTTACCTGTTGCTTCTTTTGTTATTTCACCGTTCCACATGGCCATGTGTCCCCGGACCATGGTACCGATCACTTTGCCCGTAAATTGCTGGCCTGCTGATAAATCCCAGCCACAGCCGCTCATCACATCATCATCCTCAAGTATCCATTTTTTCTTTAAATCAATCAATGTAAAATCAGCATCATAGCCCACTGCAAGTCGGCCTTTATTAGCTATATTGAAAATACGTGCTGGGCCAGCGCTTGTTAGGTCCATTAAAGTTTGCAATGAAAAAACACCATTATTAACGTGGTTCAGCATTAAAGGCAGCATGGTTTGAACGGACGGAATGCCGGAAGTGCTTAATGGGTATTGCTGCTCTTTTTGGGCGATTGATTGGGCGTTATGATGGGAACCAAGCATATCAACGATAGCACCGCTGATCGCTTTATATAAACCCAGACGGTTATTTTCTTCGCGGATGGGCGGGTCGGTCTGGGCATAATTACCATAATGGTCGTAACAATCTTCACTAGCAAATGACAAATGTATGGGAGAAACGCTAAGGGTTGCAATATCCTTATTAGCGGCCACCATGGCCATTTCGTTTTCTGTGGAGATATGGGCCAAATGAACCCGCCTTCCCCCAGCCCGGGCAATGGCTAAAATACGCCTTGTTCCATTAAGAGCTACTTTTTGATCACGCCAAACTGCATGTGAGCTGACATGATCTTTTTCAATGAAAGATAGTCGTTGATCAAGTCTTTGTTGATCTTCTGCGTGAACAACGACCCTACGGTCACCATTTTCCATCACTTTTAAGAGGCTTTTATCATCCGTAATGGCCTCTTGATCATTTATGTTAGCCATAGTTAAATAAATACCAGCACAGCCCTCCTGCCGTTCCAATGTGTCAAGTTTATCAATATTGGCTTTGCACGCCTGTTCAAAATAGCCATGATCACACCAGATCTCCTGATTAGTCGCGTCCTTGCTTTTGCTGATAATTGAAGTAACGCCTCCCATCAAAGCCGCCTTTGTACCTGTTTCAACGGTTTCCACTTGGTCAGTGAATTGAAAATCACTATCAATCAGTCCTGGCAATATATGAAGCCCGTCCCCATTGATAATATGGTCCGCCTTAACATCGACAAATTGACCAATGGCAACAATGATGCCATCGCGCACAGCAATATCCGAATTTTCAATGCCTCGGTGTGAAACGCATTTCGCGCCGCGAATGATTAAATCTATACTCACATTTTTTCCTATTTTATCGTGTATTTATCTATCCAGTAAATGAAAACAATGCTAGTTTATAGCAATATTTATCAGAGAAAAAACAAATGATAGAAACTTTCGAATTTATTGAAAACAGGGCCATAATCACTTTAGCAGGCCCAGACCGAAAAAGCCTACTCCAAGGTATTATTACCAATGATATAAATGGATTAAAAGATGATCAAGGACTATATGCAGCTCTATTAAGCCCGCAAGGAAAATTCCTTCATGATTTCTTTTTATTTGAAAAAGATGACATAATCTATTTAGACTGCGAAAAGGCGCGCATGGAGGATTTATTCCGCCGGCTTTTAATGTACCGTTTACGCAGTGCCGTAGAAATTATCGATCAATCTGCAAAATATAATGTCATAACATCAAAAATGCAGATCGAAAATGCCTTCATTTCTTTTAAAGACCCTCGTCATGATGATATGGGATTTCGTGCTATTGTCGAAAAATTACCACAAAACCTATCAAACGATAATGGTTATCATATGCGGCGGATATCCTTGGGAATAGCGGAAGGCACAAATGATTTTATTGTCGATAAATCCACTTTAGGAGAAGGACATTTTGAACAAATCCACGGCCTAGACTTCAATAAAGGCTGTTATGTTGGTCAAGAAGTTACCGCACGTATGAAATATCGAGGCTCTTTGAAAAAAGCTTTATTCCCCGTGAATCTAGCAGGTGATACCCCAGAATTTGGAACACCTATAATAGATGATAATGATGCTAAAGTCGGCCATATAAGATCATCATGCGACCATAAAGCCATTGCTCTTTTTGCTTTAAAAAGCCTGACATTTAATAAAGATTATCATTGCGGTGATATCAAAATCACGCCTTACAAACCCAATTGGATGGAGGATACAGACCATGACTGATATCATTAGGTGTGATTGGTGTGGTAACGATCCTCTGTATAGAGACTATCACGACCAAGAATGGGGCGTTAGTATTTATGATAGTCGCGCCCTTTTTGAAAAATTAATTTTGGATGGGTTTCAAGCAGGCCTTTCATGGATCACCATATTAAAACGAAGAGAAACTTTTATTTCGGCATTTGATCAGTTTGATCCTGAGAAAATCGCGGCCTATAATGATGATGATGTTGAACGATTGATGAATGATAAAGGGATCATCAGAAACCGATTGAAGATAACGTCAACCATTAAAAATGCCAAAATTTATTTAGAGATAGAAAAAGAGGAAAAAGGCGCATTTAGCCGCTTTATTTGGAGCTTCACAGACGGTAAAATCATCAATAATAATTGGACGTCAATGGCAGAAATGCCAACAACAAGCAAGGAAGCTATCGCCATGAGTAAAGCTTTAAAAAAACGTGGTTTTGGATTTTGCGGGCCTACAATATGTTATGCATTCATGCAGGCGGTTGGCATCATCAATGATCATCTAACCAGCTGTCATCGCCACCCTGATAATTTATAATTTAAGCAAATGCGCCGCCGCGCGGTATCGACGTTTCCTTATGAATAGCCGCACTTAAAATAAAACCAAAAGCCATAAGCAGTGTTAGCATTGCCGATCCACCGTATGATACCAATGGTAACGGCACACCTACGACAGGGACAAGTCCCATAACCATGGCAATGTTAATGAACATATAAAGGAAGAACGTAAAAACCATACCCAATATCAGCAAGCGGCCAAACTGGCTTTTTACGCTCATACTGACAATTATCGCATAAGCGAGTAATATAAAATAAAGCCCTAACAAAGTAAGCCCTCCGATCAGTCCTAATTCCTCAGCAATGACCGTAAAAATAAAATCTGTGTGTTTTTCTGGTAAAAAATTTAGCTGGCTTTGAGTTCCTTGAATAAAGCCTTTACCGTAGATACCGCCTGAACCCAAAGCAATTTTTGATTGGATAATATGATAACCAGCACCAAGGGGGTCTTTTTCCGGATCTAAAAATGTCAGAACACGTTGTTTTTGATAAGGCTTTAAGAATTGCCATGCGCCGTAGGCTGCTGGAATAAGGGCAATTAAACTGGCAACAAAAAGCCACATTCTAACGCCGGCGGCGAATAATAAGGCAATGCCGCCTAATACTATCAAAATAGTTGTTCCCAAATCAGGTTGGCGTAAAACCAGTACCACTGGCAATATGATGAGGATTATTGGTTTAATCAGGCTCCTTAATTGGGTGGTTTCATCATCGGTCAGACAATGAAAATACCGAGCCAGTGCCATGACAAGAGCAATTTTTATTAATTCTGATGGTTGGAAATTCATAAAACCAAGGTCTAGCCAACGTTGAGAGCCTTTACCAATTTCTCCCATTATATCAACAATCAAAAGCAAACCAAGAGCCACAGCATAAAAAGGATAGGCCAGAAACATCCAAACCCGAATATCAACCATAGCAACCATAATCATCAAAATAAGGCCAATGATAAAACGAATGAATTGATTTTTTGCCCAAGGATCAACACTACCGCCCGCAACAGAATAAAGCATGGCAAAACCAAAACTTGCCACCAGTATAATGACAAGGACAATAAACCAGTTAAGGTCAAAAAATTTCTGACTTAATGATTTTTTTTTGCTGCTGCCAATTCGAGTGGAATATTGCATTATATGATGGTCTCCGCGTTTCTTTTTTTATCATTATTAATGACAAATTCTAGTACATCACGGGCAATAGGCGATGCGGTCGAAGAACCACCACCACCATGTTCTACAATCACACAAATCGAAAATTTTGGATTTTCCACAGGGCCGTAACCTACAAATAACGCATGATCCCTTTCGATCCATGGTTTTTCGTTGTTTTTAAGGACCCTTGTTTGACGTTCCGCGGTACTGATCCGTCTTACCTGTGTGGTTCCCGTTTTGCCACCTAATTTATAATTTTTATTACGGCTTCGATGTGAAAATGCAGTGCCGCGAGGATGGTTATAAACATCATTCATACCTTGAAGTATAATTTTTAAATTTTTCTCTGATATGCCAATATCATTAGACATAGATAACGGGTCATCATCACTAAAAATTTTCGGCTCCACCGCTTTACCGCCATTTACCATGCGTGAGATCATCACACAAAGCTGCAAAGGCGTTGTAGAAACATAGCCCTGACCAATGCCTGCATTGACCGTATCTCCCCCTTGCCAACGCACCCCTTGAGTGCCCATTTTCCACTTATTATTTGGGTTAATCCCTTTGGCTTCGCTCATAATACCAATGTTAAATCTTTCCCCTAAACCAAATCGGGTCGACATTTCATGGATTTTTTCAATACCAACTTCTAAGGCTAATTCATAAAAATAGACATCACAGGATTGAGCCAATGCCTGAATGATATTGATGTGACCATGTCCATTTTTATTCCAACAATGTACTATCCGTTTGCCAATTTTAAAGGTGGAGCCGCAAAATTTAGTTTCCTCAGCTGTGACTATTCCGGCTTCTAATGCGGCGAGTGCCACAATCATTTTAAAGGTTGATCCTGGTGAATATTGTCCACTTACCGCCTTGTTAATAAGAGGTTTTCTAATATCTTCGCGTAGAGCATCCCATTTTTTCTGGCTAATACCATTATTAAAATCATTAGGATCAAAAGAAGGCGTTGAGGAAAGGGCTAATAAATCACCAGTATGAATATCCATAACAACTACCGCCGCACTTACATCACTTACACGGTTTGCCGCAAATTTTTGAATATCCAGATCAATGGTTAAATTTGTTGTTTCTCCTGAAACGCTATCTTGTCGTGATAATTCGCGAATAACACGGCCAAGCACGTTCACTTCAACCTTACTATTGCCCGCACTGCCGCGTAATTTATCATCAAGAGTTTTTTCAATACCGTTCTTGCCGATTTTAAATTCAGGAAGCTCAAGCAATGGGTCGCCATTGAGTTCATTTTCACTGACAGAACCTACATAACCTACTAAATGGGCGACAAGACCTTTTTCTGGATAATAACGACTTACTCCCATATCCGGCTGAACGCCGGGAAGATCAGGCATATTAACATTGACCTGGGAAAATGTTTCCCAATCCAAATTATTTGCAATATTGATAGGAAGGAATGATCTTTGTTTCTTTGCCGCTTTAAGAACCCGCTTATTTTCATTTTCTGAAATAGGAATATAGTGACCAAGAGACTTAAGAGTTTCTTGTAATTCTTTGGTTTCTTCAGGAATGACATTAACACGGTAATCCGTGGTATTTGTGGCTATTTCACGACCAAAGCGATCGACAATATCGCCTCTTTTCGGGGCAAGTAGACGCATACTAATTCGGTTTTTATCCGCAAGAAGTTCATATTGATTGCGGTTAGTAACTTGCAAATAATACATTCGACCAATAAGCGCAGAAGATAATAACAGCATTCCACCAGAGACAATAGTTGCCCTGCGCGTATACATTTTAAGCTTATTTGCATCCGAAGGATTCATTATTTAATTACTTTTCTAATCAGCCCTAAAATCCATGTAATAATAGGGTAAAAGGCAATCGTTAAAAATATTTGGCCTAATATATCCAAATATGCCAGCAAGGTTTTATAATATAGGGACGTAATCGCCCAGTATAATAAGCCGTAGCCCATAACCAACATTACAAAGACGACCCAGTTAAAGATAAAATCTCTTTCTAAAAACTGTCGCCCCTGAAAAAAAACAAACTGTTGAACAACAATAAGTAAAAGCGGCATTAAACCAATGGGACTTCCCAACAATATATCCTGCAATACTCCCAAGATAAACACAACGACTACGGGCAGCATTCTCGGCTTAAAGACGCTCCAATAATAAACGCCGATTAAGGTCAAAAAAGGCATTATATCACTTATGAGTGAACTTTTATACGGTAGTACCATAATGATCATCAATACTAAAATGCTCAAAGAGGGTAAAACTACTTTTAGTCCATATGATTTCTCTGTTGTTGGTGACATATTGATCATGGCCGACGTTCCGCATCAGGTTTAGGTAAGGTTTCATCATTCGTTGTATTTAATTGGGGAAATGATGCAATTTCATATTCAATAACACTCACATAATTTAAACGATTTAAATTTACCGAAGGTTGAACTTTAATTTCCCCTAAATCTGAAATTTGACTCACATAACCTACGGGTAAATCTGGTGGGTAAATACCGCCCATACCAGAGGTTAATATTTGATCGCCAACGGCTACCTGTTCATCAGTGGGCATAAAATCAATGCGTAATAACGGCGAATTATTGCCCGCCAAAATAATATTGACCCCCGTTTTAGAAAATTTCACTGGAATTCTGCTATTAATATCATTTAAAAGTAAAACGCGCGCCGATTTATTTGCAACATTGATTATTCGTCCAATAACACCCTCTTCATTGACAACCGCATGACCCTTTTTAACCCCTTCATTGCGACCACTATTAATCAACATGCTTTTGAAAAAAGGGCTATTACTATCCGAAATAATTCTTGAGGCCGTAATGGTGGTCAGGGTACCGTCTTTAATTTTAAGGAGGTTTTTCAAACGTATATTATCAATGATAATCTCTGTTGATGTAATAAGCTGTTGTTTTAATTTTGCATTTTCTTCACGCAAAAATTCATTGTCGGAATAGACGGTCGCAATACGGCTAACCCAACCAGATAGCCCTTCGGTAGCTTCGCGGGGAATATCAACCACCATGATTGCCGGAACAAATAATTCAAAAATTTGTGCGCGAACTTGTTCAACGACAGTATTCTGACTGCGTCCAAAAATAAGCAAAGCAAGGGATAATATAATAAAGAAGATGGCAGTAAAGCTCTGTCCAAACCTCCTCATCTTTTATCCCTCTCTTTACGAATGCATTCTCTGAGTATTTTAATAGGAATCGCTTAAAACATGTTTTAAGATTTCATCTTCTAACGCACGTCCCGTTCCTAATGCAACGCAAGTAAGTGGTTCCTCAGCAATGATCACGGAAAGACCTGTAGCTTTTCTAAGAACCTTATCTAAATCGCGAAGCAACGCTCCACCGCCCGTAAGAACAATTCCTTTATCAACAATATCCGCTGCCAATTCAGGTGGCGTTTGTTCCAAGGCTACTTTAACACCTTCGATGATGGCGCTAATAGGTTCTGCTAATGCTTCAGAAATCTGTAATTGGTCAATGACGATTTCTTTTGGCACACCATTCATCAAATCACGACCTTTAATTTGCATGGTTTGACCAACACCGTCTTCGGGGGCTGCTGCCGTGCCGATTTCTTTTTTGATACGCTCAGCAGTACTTTCACCAATAAGCAGGTTATGATTTCGGCGAATATAAGCAATAATCGCTTCGTCCATTTTATCACCACCAACCCGCACAGAAGATGAATATACAATGCCGCCAAGCGACAGAACGGCAACTTCACTGGTACCACCACCAATATCAACAATCATCGAACCTGTAGGCTCCGTTACGGGAAGACCTGCACCAATGGCGGCGGCCATTGGCTCTTCAATAAGGAATACACGTCTCGCACCAGCCTCTAAAGCACTATCACGGATCGCTTTACGTTCCACTGGTGTTGAGCCTGACGGGACACAAATAACAATTTGCGGACTAACTAATATACTTCGATTATGAACTCTACGTATAAAGTCCTTAATCATCGCTTCCGCTACTTCGAAATCTGCAATTACACCGTCTCTAAGGGGTCTAATCGCTTCAATATTACCTGGCGTTCTACCCAGCATCAATTTTGCAGCTTCACCAACGGCGAGGACTTCTTTTACACCGTTCGAAGTTTTAAGTGCTACAACTGATGGTTCATTAAGAACAATTCCCCGTCCTTTTACATAAACAAGCGTGTTAGCTGTTCCCAAATCAATAGCCATATCGGATGAGAACATCCCTAGAATTTTTTCAAACATGTATTTTTGCCTAGCCCGCATTATGTGCGATTTATAATAATAATTAATTACGCATACATTAGTACGATTGTATTAACATAATATTATCAATAAGTGATAATTAATAAATATATAGTGCTTACTAGCCAGAATTTAAAGGTAATTTTAAGGCAAGTGACAATAAAATATCACTTGCCTTAAATATAGTTAATTTTTAAGCGGTTAATTCTTCTGGTTTGTTTTTCTCTCTTTTAACCAGCAACTTATTAAGCGCACTTAAATAGGCTTTTGCAGAGGCGACCAGAGTATCCGTATGGGCGGCATGACCATTTACGGTTCTACCATTATCAGAAAGACGCACGGTAACTTCTGCTTGGGCATCTGTACCTTTGGTTACAGCGTGAACCTGATAAAGCTCAAGGACAGGCTCGCCTTCAACAAGAGTTTGCAAGGCTAAAAACGCCGCATCAACAGGGCCATTGCCCTCACTATGAACATTGCTAATTTCACCATCGATCAAAAGCTCAAAGGTTGCACTATTAGGCACATCTTTATCGCAGACAAATTTCCAAGACGTAATACGCATGCCGTCAGCATCACGCATACCGACATCAACTATTGAAATAATATCTTCGTCATAAACTATTTTTTTAGCATCGGCCAAATCTTTAAACTGCTCAAAGGCGTTCAAAAATTCGTTATTGCCAAGGACGTAGCCAAGTTCTTTTAATTTTTCACCAAAAGCATGGCGTCCCGAATGTTTCCCCATGACCAAGGTAGATTTACCAAGACCAACGGATTCAGGGGTCATAATTTCATAAGTTCCAGCATTTTTAAGCATCCCATCCTGATGAATTCCACTTTCATGGGCAAAGGCGTTAGCACCAACAATCGCCTTATTATGCTGAACATTAAGGCCCGTCACAGAGGATACTAAATGAGATATCTTAGTGATATTTTCTGTGACAATTCCTGTCTTATAGGGAAGAACGTCCTGACGGGTGCGAAAAGCCATAACAATCTCTTCCAATGCGGCATTACCCGCCCGCTCACCAATACCGTTGATAGTACATTCAATTTGTCGTGCGCCCCCCTCGACCGCGGCGATAGAATTAGCCACAGCAAGACCCAAATCATTATGACAATGAGTTGAGAAGATAGCCTTATCTGAATTTGGCACATTTTCGATAATTTTACGCATCATGCGAGTATATTCTTGCGGTGTGGTATAGCCAACTGTGTCAGGCACATTAATGGTCGTGGCCCCCGCCTTAATGGCAGTTTCAATAGTTTTATAAAGATAGGCTTCTTCCGTGCGAGTACCGTCCTCACAGGACCATTCCACGTCATCACATAAATTACGTGCATAAGCGACGCTTTCTTCGATTTTACCAAGTACCACTTCTGGGCTCATTTGTAATTTATGTTCCATATGAAGCGCACTAGTGGAAATAAAAGTATGTATCCGCGGACGTTTCGCCGCCTTAAGGGATTCCCAAGCCCGATCAATATCTTTAATCGATGCCCGAGCTAGCGAACAAACGACGGTTTCTTTTAAAAGTGCAGAAATTTGCGATATGGCGTTAAAATCACCATTCGAGGCAATAGCAAAGCCGGCCTCAATCACATCAACACCTAATTTTTCAAGTGCTTCTGCTACGCGCAATTTTTCATTCAATGTCATGGAACAACCTGGCGACTGTTCCCCGTCTCTTAATGTGGTATCAAAAATTATTACTCTGTTTTTATCAATAGTCATTGACTTAAGTCCTTCAGATTCAATTAAAATATTCTATCATATTTCCGATCTTTTCACACGAAAAAATATGTCAAAATTCGGCGCTTATAGGATTTTCTCCCCTAAACGCTCGCTGAAATTCAGCTTTAAATGGTAAAGCGTTCAGGGGCGACTAAGTCGACCCAGGGCTAGAATGAGGAGTGAGATGAGCAGAAATGGAGCGGCTAAAAAATCACTTTTAGGCGCTTTGATTAAACCATATATCTTATTTTGGTTGATCATCATATTTCTTTGTCATTAATTGTTGTTGATTTTCTTTTTAACGATAAAAAGTTAATTTGTGAATAAAAAAATATTATTATTTATTTTTTGACGATATCTAATAGTCTTTCTAAGAACCTATCACACGCCATCATTTGCGATATATCTATATATTCATCTGCTTTATGGGCTTGTAAAATACTGCCCGGCCCACAGACCACTGCTGGCACTCCGCCTTTTTGATAAAATATCCCCGCTTCTGTGCCGTATGATACCACATGGGTTGAATTTTGTTCTGCCAAATGTTTAACTAGCACCTCTGCGGGGGAACCCGTTTTTGGAAATAAACACGGAACATTGGCAAGATAATCAGTTTTAACATCACCGTACTGATCAGATTTTTGACGCATCTTGGGAAGTATGACTTTTTCAATGAAGGCACAGTAACGGTTGTAAATTTCATCTTCATCGCTGCCGGGGATCGGACGATAATCCCATTCTATTTCACAATAATTAGGCGTAATATTTGCTGCAACTCCGCCCTTAATACGCCCCACATGAACGGTGGCATACGGTGGATCAAACCCCTCTACTATTGCTGGGCGATGTCTCATTTCTTCTTGAATATCGTCAATGAAAGTAACTATTTCAGCGGCGTAACTCACAGCGTTAACACCTCTGTCGGTACTGGAATGATTTTCATGGCCGTAAACTTTGGTTAACAAGTGACGGATGCCTTTATGGCTATTAACCACTTTCATAGAGGTGGGCTCCCCAACAATGCAAGCTCGTGGTTTTACCTTTAAATCATTAACGACATCGACCAAGCTATGAACCCCCGTACAACCCGTTTCTTCATCATATGAAAAGGCTAAATAAAGTGGTTCTTTTAATTCTGTCTCTACAAAATCAGGTACTTTAGCAAGAACACAAGCGATAAAACCCTTCATATCACAGGAGCCGCGACCAAATAATTTACCGTCTATTTCAGTCATTTTAAATGGGTCTGTTGCCCAATTTTGTCCTTCGACTGGCACCACATCACTATGACCAGAAAGCATAATACCGCTGATATCTTCAGGGCCTATTATCGCTAAAAGATTAGCTTTTTTCTCAACCTTATCATGAATAAGTCTTACTTTAATGCCGTATGATTTTAAATATTCTTCAACAAAATATATAAAATCCATATTGGATTTTGAACTTGTAGTATCAAAAGCAATGAGCTGATTAAGTAATTCTTGTGAAGTTTGCCTGATCATGAAATATTCCTGTTTATTTTACCCAAAATTTTGGCGAGAAAAGAACGAATACTGCAAAAAGTTCCAATCGGCCAAGTAACATTCCAAAACCCAGTATCTGCAAGAATAACCCCAAGACCATCCACATCAGGCGAAAATCTACCAAGCCCCTCGCTCTTCTTTCATTTTATCCCCTCAAGTTATTCAATGATCCTACGACCGCGAGAAATTCTCGACGGGTTTTTTCATCATCTCGAAAGGCCCCCACCATTCGACTTGTTACCATCGAAACTCCATGTTTATATACGCCCCTTGTGCTCATACATTCATGAGTTGCTTGTATAACAACGCCAACACCATAAGGCTCTAATATTTCCTGAATACAGTCGGCGATCTGTGCCGTCATTTTTTCCTGAACTTGCAATCTTTTAGCATATGTTTCGACGACCCGTGCCAGCTTGCTAATACCAACCACCTTATTTTTTGGAAGATAACCCACATGAACCTTACCTATTATCGGTGCCATATGATGTTCACAATGACTTTCAAAAGGAATATCGCGCAACACCACCATTTCATCGTAACCGCTTACTTCTTCAAAAGTGCGTGATAAATATTCATGGGGGTTTTGATCATAACCATTATAAAATTCATCGTATGATTTAACCACGCGCTTTGGTGTATCAATCAAGCCTTCACGGCTAGGATCTTCCCCTGCATATCTAAGCAACAAACGAACTGCATCCTCGGCCTCTTCGCGGCTTGGTTTATCTTTTGAATTATGATCCACTATATATCCTAATCTTAATGTACTGATCTATCATCTGAGGGAATATCCAACGAAAATGTCGGAATTTCAACATCGAAAGAAGTCCCATCATTGAGTTTCATTTTATAACTCCCTGCCATAAAGCCAGATTCTGTGGTTAGCGGAGCGCCACTTGTATATTCAAACGCTTCCCCAGGGTTAAGAACCGGTTGTTCGCCAACGACCCCTTCCCCTTCAACTTCATGAGTTTTGCCGTTACCATCGGTTATAATCCAATGACGACGTTCAAGCTGTACTGTTTTCTTGCCATGGTTTTCAATTTGAACCTGATATCCCCAGACAAAATGGCTATCTTCCGGCTCAGATTCCTGATCAAGGAAAAATGGCTCCACCGAAACACCAATATCATTGGTGATGCTTTTATATATTTTCTTACCTGTCATTTTTTTCACCTTAATAAAAACCTCTTATAATCACTATATAACTAAGTAAGGTTCGCTATTTTCGCAGCTCTAGCAAAATCTTCTATCAAATCATCCGCATGCTCTAGGCCAACGGAAAGCCGAAGTAGACCCTCTGTGATCCCCATTTCAAGTCGTGCACTTTCTTCAACGGATTTATGCGTTGTACTTGCAGGATGTGTCATTAAACTTTTCGCATCGCCAATATTATTAGAAATATCTGTAATTTCCAAGGCATTAAGAAATTTAAATGCTTGTGCTCGACCCCCCGGCACAAACATTGTAACCACAGAACCACCTGCAGACATCTGTTTCATGGCTAGTTCATGCTGCTTAAAACTTTCAAGAAAGGGATAATTAACCGCCGAAAAAACATTCAAATCAACCAGTGCATTTGCAACTTTGCTGGCATTACTACACATTTTATCAACACGTAAGTCCATAGTTTCCATGCCTTTTAGCATAACCCACGCGTTAAATGGGCTCATATTCGGCCCCGTATGCCTGATGAGAGGAAGAATTTGTTCTTGCATAATTTCTTCGCTGCTAAGAATACATCCACCCAAGCACCGACCTTGACCATCAATATGCTTGGTCGAGGAATAGATCACTATATCAGCGCCCATCTGCATTGGTTTTTGTAATAGCGGCGTTGCAAAAACATTATCAACAACCACAAGGGCGCCATTTTCATGGGCAATGTCGCAAACAAATTGAATATCAACCACGTCCAAAGTGGGGTTTGCGGGTGATTCTAAAAATACGGCCGTGGTATTTGGCCGAAAGGCATTTTTCCATGCCTCGTTATCATCACCGTCCACCAGTGTGGCCTCCACACCGAATTTTGCCAAAATAGTTTCGATAAAAACCCGGCATGATCCAAATAAAGTTTTACTAGAGACAACATGGTCACCCGCTTTTACAATGGAAAGCATAGCAGATGTCATCGCCGCCATACCCGTTGCCGTGGAACGGGCGCTCTCAGCCCCTTCAATTAGAGCCATTTTATCTTCAAACATAGCGCAGGTCGGATTACGAAGACGCGAATAAGTATAGCCTTCTTGATCCCCTTCAAAACGCGCCGCCGCATCTTCTGCACAGTCATAGGCATAACCAGACGTCATAAAGATTGCTTCACTGGTTTCACCAATTTCGCTACGCATGGTGCCACCGCGAACCAGTTGGGTTTGTAAGCGCCATTTTTCTGTGATGTCTCTATTATTACCCGTATTTCTTTTCATCGTATTTTCTTCTATATTTATAATCTTAATATTAAAATAAACGAAACTAGCTAATTACTACAGGAAGCACCACCAAGTACACAAAAAGTTGAGCAAAAGGGATGATTTAAGGAAACATTGTCTTTAGCAGTGATTAAATTGTGGCCCATATTAAATTGCTGATCGTAAGGAAGCAGCGTACAGGACATAATCGAAGGCTCGCTCGTTCCTTTATGCTTGACGATCATTCGTGAAGTGGCGCACATCATATCATTAGGGTTTACTTTTAAAATTTGCCAACATTCATTGGTGATTTCCACCACATCATCATCTTGATCCATTTCAGGAAATAATATCAGTGAAATAGTATCTTTCGCATTAATATTAACATCTAGTTCTTTAAAGAGTTGCGTATATCCTTGGCGCAGTTCACTCTCACCTTCATTATTGAAAGTACGTCCCGCCACATGAATATCAAAACCATTATCAGACAGCCATTTAAGGCCTAATACCATAGGCTGCCAACTTTTATGTCCTCGTTCGCATTGATGGACCTCTTCGCTATAATGATCCACAGAAATTCTAAGGGATAATTGACTAGAAAATTCATTTTTGATGGCTAGTAGCGCCTCTTTATGTCGCATCATAGGGCGCATAGCATTGGTTAAAATGAGCAATTTAAAGCCTCTGCTTAGAATGCTTCTCATTATTTTAAGGATATCAGGGTTCATAAAGGGCTCGCCGCCAGTCAGGCCTATTTCTTGAACGGCAATTTCATGGTCCTTTATCTCATCAAAGTATCTAAGAACTTCATCATGGCTAATATAGACAAGTGCATCATTCTTTGGTGATGAGTTTATATAACAATTGGCACATTCAATATTACATAATGTCCCAGTATTAAACCACAGAGTATCAAGAGACTGTAGTTTAACATGAGCGCGTTTATTGCCGTCGCAGGTCAATTTTGGATCGCAAAATTTTCCCTTTTTTGTATTTAATTTATCCATCATTAAACCATATAGATAAAATATAATCAGGTCACATCATTATATATAAAAATATTGTGAATAAAAATCGGTCACATACCTCTTGAAACTAATATATTTAAACATTATCTATAGTCCGTAAATATTTTTTAACCCTAACGGCCTCATTTTGTGGCCAAAATTGAGAATACATGAATAGTATAATGCGTAACTTTGTTTTTATTTTGACTTTAGTCCCTCTATTGGGGCTCATTTTTCCCACTGTGAATGCTGCTGCGGCGAGTATTACGTCAGATATTATGGAAAATAAAACACTTTCATTTGAGCAAAATAAATCGTTACATAAAAACACAAACGCGCCATTATTAATATTATCTGGTCAATCCATAGATAATATAGATAGTGAAGATCAGATATTTTCTGACTCTTATTATAAATATTCTTACAGAACACTCTTCTTTGAACATTCTCTAAATAATCAATTCGCGATTACTTCTGGTCGTTCTTACCTGCTTGATGAACCCCCCATCTGCTAGAAATTAAGATTACTTAATTGCTATTCAATTTGATGTGCAATGGTTGCTTTAGTGCGCCATAAAGTAATCCTAATGGCTTAAAATCATAAAAATACTCTGAAATGACGTGCATTATGTCTATAATGCAAGAATATTCTGCTCATTCCTTATGCAAGAATGAAACAAGAATATTATGAAAGGAAAATAAAATGGATTTAACAACTCACTGGGTCGGTATAACCGCCATTGTAGTGTTCGTCCTATCATATTCGTTGGTGATCGCCGAGGAATACACACATTTAAAAAAATCTATCCCTGTTATCT
>FLOH01000751.1_pt1 | contig 59903 bp, 66 predicted proteins | sample 756751 | NCBI WGS metagenome assembly FLOH01 (sample SAMEA4026879, study PRJEB14308) | marine metagenome | biome: coastal water; material: water | depth 74 m
GGTGAAGGCGTTTAACGAGATAGCTTCGTATCACTCGTTGTAAATATCAGCTTCCAACGAGAGGCGGCATCATTCCAGCGTGGAAGATATACGCCACGGCGTAAGCGATCGGGGCGATAACGACCACGAGGGCGACGCCATACAGCAGGGCCAAACGACCCATGCCACGCAGTTTGCTGAAGTCGGTGATGCAGCCCATGGCCACGAAAGTCATCATAAACATGAACTTCCGCATGGGGCTTTGCACCGTACCGGCACCGACCTTCGCCACTTTAATGATTTCCGGTGCGAACACCGCAATGGCGACGTAGAAGAACCAGCAGAACACGTAGCCGAGCACGAATTTCGGGAATCTGAACCAGATTTCCGACGCTGCGACCGTTGTTACACCGGGTGTTCGATCGACCTTGTAGACCCATATGATGGCCAGAATGAAAGCCCACAGGCCGATGAACATGTCGATCCAGATCTTGGTCATGATCGATGCGGTCAGGATCCAATCGGGTTGCCAGTAGATGCCGCGAGCGGCGGCATTGGAGACCATGATTTCGTCCAGAATTGCACCGGCGGCGGCGTCTGCGCCATCCGTCTTAACGGTCATGCCCATGGCCGCGCCGTTGACGATCGGCTGATCGGGAGCCACAGTCGCATAGAAGGTGGGCAGAACAATCAGTTCGACCATCGCGTAAACGACGATCAGCATGGAAACCATCACCGCAATGATGGGCTTGGCGCGAATGGCGCCGCCCGTTGCGATGGCGGCGGACACACCGCAGATGGAAATGCCCGAACACAGAACGGCTGCCCATTCACGCGGCAGGCGGAACATCTTGCGCGCCATGACGTAGATAATCGGCCAGAACAGCAAGTAGGCCACGAACGTGGCGCAGGCGCCAGCCAAGGCCAGTTCGAAGGTCATACCCGCGGCCTGCATGGACATCACGCCAACCTTGATGCCCAAATAGACGATGGCGGTTTTAATGTACCATTCGGGCTTGCAGGCTTCTCTGAGGAATTCGGCCAGCGGCTTGATGAAGTTGCCAATGATCAGGCCGACGATGAGGCACAGAATAAATGCAACACCGCTACCCAGGGACAGGCCCCATGAAAGGTCATATTTTTCGAACTTGTTGATGGGTGCGGAAAGGTGCGCTTCAAACCCGATTGCCACCGCTATATAGGTGATGACAAACAGGCCCGTCCAACCCAGGAAGAACTTCTTCATGTTGAGTTTCTGGAAGTAAGCGCCCATGCAAACCAGGGCCGTCCAGACGATGTAGGTCATGCCAATGGACTGTACCTGACCCCAGCCCTTGTAGGCCTTGCCCGATGCCTTATAGAAAACGCCGGCTTCGCCCCAAACCCACGTAACAGGCTTGGCGAACCAACCAACTGCATCGATGCCCCAAATGGATAGCAGACCCGCGCCGAACATGATGAGGCCAAGCCACACGGCCCACCAGTCCTCTTGATATGCCATCCCGTCATACCACTTTCTATTAACGCCGTTCATTTCGTCCCCCGTAGTTCGAGTTCATTTCTCAGACATTTCCCAAAAACGTCGGCAATGGCCCCATCACACGTCCACATGGACGTAGCGATTGAAGTAATGCGGGGCGTACTGATGAATCCAGGATGGGATCGTCGTGATATCGAAACCCATGAAAACCGTCAGGCGTGACCCATCATAGCGGCCTGTTTCGCGGAGCGACTCGACGAGATTTGCGTCGAGTTCCGGGAAGGACCTCCCCTCAATGGCGATGGAATCGTTTGTTGCGATCCATTTTTCGCCATCGTGGCTGATGACCATGTCAATGTCCGACTTCATAAAAGGCTTCCTTATCGTGGGTACGATCCGCGTCGTCTAATCGAGCAGATAAATGTTGACCAGAGTGCCGAGAATGATCAGCCCGGCAATGCCGATGCCGATACTCCAGCCAACCAGCTGGGTCTCGAACGGCTCCCACGGTTCGGGTGCGTCAATCGCAACTTCGCTGTGCTCCATGACTTCGCCAACTGGCGCTTGTGCGCTGGCCGCTACGCTTTCTTCAGCCATTAAGTGTTCCTCCTTAAGTTGTCACTTCCGCAAAATAGTTTCTGTTATTATTGTTTTTATGGTCCAATAACGCGAAAAATGTGAGATCAATTACCCCAAAGGTTGAGGTAGAAATGGCTCCCACCCACTGGTTTCGCGAATTCGAATAACAAATCTCCCTCTAAATCCCCCGCAGCGCTCCGGATCAGGAGCGTGACGCAGAGGCCGCACCTCCAAAACGCGAGGGCGCAGTTGCAAGTGTTCCCCAACACGACAACCGAATAGTCTTCTCTGACCACCCGGAAGAATGTGCAAATGCAAGTGAATTGCAGTAAGTTTTTGATGTTTCAAATAAAGACGAAGGACGCGTCCGCGTCATCATCGGGGCAAACCGTCTAAAAATGCTTACTGTTAGCGGCATTTTTTGAAAGCCCAGTCCTTAATTCTCTAGGTTTAGTAATAGCCTAACAGAGCTTTTGTCACAAGTATGAATTCGACCCGTATATTAGTTGTAAATAATATTATAAATAAAATCATTATAGTTTTGTTGTTGCCGAGAAATAATAGACAAACATCTATTAAGACGCGCAACGCTATCGTAATGTCTAAAAATGGTCTGAGGGCCAAAATTGCCGTGGTTTTACGGCTATGGCCGTGACGCAATACGCTTTGTTTTGCCGGAAATATGGGCGCCTGTGTCAGGTTTTGGATGATTTCGGTGCGCCGCCGCGTTATACGAAGCCGACGCTAATTGGAAAGTCGGGAAGGGTTGCATGACGGTCCTGGTCACGGGTGCTGCGGGATTTATTGGATTTCACACGTCGCTGGCTTTGCTAGGACGCGGGGAATCGGTCGTTGGAGTTGATGAAGTCAACGACTATTACGATGTCACCCTCAAGCAGGCACGCCTTGCCATGTTGGCGCAACACAAAGGTTTTTCCTTTGAAAAGGCCGACATTTCCGATCGCCAAGCGATGGGCAAGTTGTTTGCTCGCCATTCCGGGATTACGAAAATCATCAATCTCGCGGCACAGGCGGGTGTGCGCTACTCGCTGGAAAATCCGTTTGCTTATACGCGAAGCAATATTGAGGGCCTTGTCGTATTGCTGGAAGCCGCGCGCGCTTTGGACCGGCTGGATCATTTTGTCTATGCATCGTCGTCGTCGGTATACGGGACCAACACCAAGTTGCCGTTTTCCACGGAAGATCGCGTGGACAACCCAATCTCCCTTTATGCGGCGACCAAAAAGTCGTCGGAAATGATTTGCCACGCCTACGGCCACCTGTTCGCCATGCCGTTGACGGGATTGCGCTTTTTTACCGTTTACGGGCCGTGGGGTCGCCCCGATATGGCGGCGTTCATTTTCGCCAAAAAGATTTTGGCCGGTGAACCCATCCCCGTTTTCAACAATGGCGATATGCGCCGGGATTTCACCTATATCGACGACATCGTGGCCGGAGTGGTTTCGTGTCTGGATCATCCGCCATCTGCGGGCGAAGCGTCTGCGCGGGTCTACAATATCGGCAACAGCAGCACCGAAAGCCTGATGGATTACATCGGCGAAATCGAGCGTGCGCTGGGCAAGAAGGCAGAGATCGAGTTCCTGCCCATGCAGCCCGGCGACGTGCAGGAAACCTACGCCGATATCGAGGCGACAACGCGCGATTTTGGCTTCGTTCCGAAAACGCCGATCAGCGAGGGCGTTCCAAAGTTCATTTCCTGGTATCGGGAACATTACGGCGTCTAAAAATCGCCAATCAGGGGGGAAGGCGTTATGAAAATTCTGGTTTTGGGTGCGGGTGCGGTTGGCGGCTACTTTGGCGGACGACTTGCCGAAGCCGGGGCCGACGTTTCGTTTTTCGTCCGTGAGCGGCGTGCCGCGCAGCTTGCGAAAGACGGCTTGGTCGTCAAAAGTGCATTTGGCGATATCCAAATTCCAGCCAAAACCTACACGGACGGCCAGATCGACCAGGCGTTCGATATGGTGATCCTGACCAACAAGTCATACGACCTTGAAAGCTCAATGGACGCAATCGCGCCCGCGGTTGGCCCGGATTCAGCGGTACTTCCCCTGCTCAACGGTCTTGCCCATTTCGAAGCCCTGGACGCCCGCTTTGGCGCTGAGCGCGTTATCGGTGGGCTTTGCCATTTGGCCGCCACGCTAACGAATGATGGCGAAGTCCATCACCTGAACAAACTTCACTCCCTGACCCTGGGTGAACGAGATGGCCCCGTATCGCCGCGCTGTCAGGCATTTGCCGATCTTTTGGCCGACTCGTCGGTGCATGTGCGCCTGAGCCCGGACATCGCGCAGGACGGTTGGGAGAAGCTCGTACTTCTCAGCACCTTGGCCTCGGCGACCTGCCTGATGCGCGCCAGTGTCGGCGACATCATGGCCACCGACGATGGCGAAACGATCGTTTTGGAATTGCTGGAGGAATGCGTTGCTGTCGCCAATGCGGCCGGACACAAACCCAGCCCCAAGGCGATTGAGACCGCCCATGCGCTTTTGACCGAACGCGGATCGGCCTTCACGGCCTCGATGCTGCGCGACATCGAAAATGGGGGGCTCATCGAAGGCGAGCATATCCTTGGTTACATGGCCGACTCCGGCCACGCCGCGGGGGTGCAAACGCCGGGCCTGCGTATCGCGCATTGCCATCTTCAGGCTTACGAACAACGCCGCGCCCGCACTTAGCCGGCCTTGGTATATAGGCTCTCCAAACGTTCGCTATAGATCTCGGTAATTTTGTGGCGGCGAACCTTCAATGTCGGGGTCATTTGTTCGTTGTCGATGGAGAAGGCTTCGTCGCCGACGATAAAGCGGCGCACCTTTTCGATGTTGGACAGATCGGCGTTTACGCGCGAAACGGCTTCGCCCAGCGCCCCAGCGATATCGGCGTCCTCCCCGTGGGCCGCAACCCAGCCTTTCAGCCATTCGCCATCGGGGACCACCACACCTACCAGATGCGGCCTTTGGTCGCCGTATACCATGGCTTGGGCAATCTCCGGCTCCAGGGTCAGCAAGCCTTCGATGCGCTGCGGCGATATGTTGTCGCCGCCGGAATTGACGATGATGTCTTTCTTGCGGTCGGTGATTTGAATGTAGCCGTCGGCGTCGATCACACCGATATCGCCGGTGTGCAGCCAGCCCTCTTTGACGGTTTGGGCGCTCAGTTCGGGATCGCGCCAATACCCCTGCATGACCAACTCGCCTTTTATCAGGATTTCACCGTCTTCGGCAGTGCGTACCTCGGTATTGATAAGGGGCGGTCCGACCGTGTGCATCTTCACCTTGCCGGGGCGGTTGACGCTGGCCACCGGGGCCGATTCCGTCTGCCCGTACCCCTGAAGGATGCGCAATCCCAGGGCCGTGAAGAAAATTCCGATGTCGGGGTTAAGCGGTGCCCCGCCCGACACCATGGCTTTCAGGCGTCCGCCGAAACGCGCGCGCACCTTGGCGCGCACCAGTTTGTCGAGAACGGCGTCCAAAATGGAGTCGCTGAGACCCAGCGAACCGCCGCCAAGATAGCGTTTGCGTCCCAGCGCCACCGTCTTGTGAAACAATTTTTCGCTCAAACCGCCCTTTATGCGTACACCGGCGAGAATGCGGGCGCGCATCATCTCGTAGAGCCGTGGCACCGAAACCATAATGGTGGGGCGCGCCTGTCCCATGTTCTTGACCAGCAACTCGGCACTTTCCGCGTAATAGATGTCGGCCCCGATCAGAATGGGGAAAAACTGGCCGGGCGAATGTTCGTAGGAATGCGAAAGGGGCAGGAATGAAAGAAAAACCTCGTGGCCCAGGCCCAGTTCACGCAACGCGTCATCGGCCCCTTCGCAATTGTGCAAAATGGCGCCGTGACTCAGCATTACGCCTTTCGGCGCGCCGCCGGTTCCGGATGTGTAAATGATGCAGGCGGTATCGGTGCGTTGGAATTGTTCGGCCTCGGCTGCGATATCGGCCCCCGTTTTGCTCCCCGTATCGCTTGTGGCCTGAACGTCGTCCCATCGGTGCAGATCGATGGTTAGATGCTGGGCGATTTCCGGTGGTTCGATGGCAATGACAAAATGCGTTTCGTCGGCCCGGTGGGCAGCCGGAATCAGCGTGTTGGCTAGCTTCCGTGTTGAAACGATAGCACCCTTGGCCCCGCTGTTTTCAAGAATATGAAGGTGGTCGGCTTCGGTGTTGGTGGTGTAGGCGGGGACCGATATTGCGCCCGTCGCCATGATTGCCATATCGGCAATCAACCATTCGGGGCGGTTTTCCGAAACCAGAACAATACGATCACCCGCGACGACGCCCAATGCGCGCAGACCGCGCGCCAACCCGACCACACGCGAGGCCGTCTCGCGCCAGCTCATTGGCTGGAAACTGCCGTCTTTCATCGCCCAAAGAAACGGCTTGTCGCCGTTGTTTTCGGCCTGTGTGAAAAACATTGTCACCAGATTGGGCCACTTGGTGGTGTCGTCGGTCATGATCCCCCGGCTCCCGCGCTGCATTCGTCGGACCGAAACATATCATTGTCCGCATTTGACGGGTGATTTTTGGTGAATTTCTAACAATTGCCCTTTTTACGGGTTTCGTCTAGGCTTAGATACTTTTCGCGTGTCGTCATTTGACTAACAGCCATATCGTGAAATCCATGCGCTATATCAGACAAGATTTAAGCTGTGGCCGATAAAATGAGGGGCGGTGGCAAAACGGGCAGGAACCACCGTGCCATTGTATCACGTCGTTTTTCAGGTCTTACCCAGCGGCGCTACCAAATTCGAAAATGCACCAAAAACAAAGATGCAGCGAATAACGAAAATTTCCGAGCTAAGAATTTTTTTCGGTACCTTCCGAGTTGGATAGAGGCGATTGCTGCGGTTGTTATTGTCGGCGTCACAATTGCTCTTTTCCGAGTTGCCGAACAGCAGCGAGATGTTGCGGATAGCGCCAATAAAATCCTCAAGACCCAAACCCAAATCATGGAAGCTATCAACAGGCCCTCGGTATATTTCGGAAACATTAGGCTGACCCAAGATAAAACTGGTGGTGCCGGTACTGTCTATGGTGTTTCCGTCGTCATTACCAATGGCGGCAATCTCCCGGCTCAAAAAATGGAGGCGCGCCTTAAGTGTACTTACCAAAGTTTGGGTGATACTACGGACCCCTTTGAGGGGCCTGTTTCGGATGTTGGCACTAGTGTGCTCGGCGCTGGGCAATCCGTAGCGCGTCAAGTTTGTATTTTGCCCGAAGAAGTATACGAAACGACTAAAGACAGAACTATTGCCACCTTCATCGTTGGCGAAGTGACCTACCGAAGCGTAATCAATCCCGCGACTCGGCGCATCACTCGAATGGTACAGCGAATATTCATTGATTCCGGCAACCGATATAGTTTCCGAACTTTTGGTCCAAACAACTGTACCGACTCCGATTGCCCCTAACACTATAACGGCAAAGTTTATACATATCATTGCGATCAGTGCTTTCTCAAGCTATATGCGTTCACACCAATGGGAGGGATGAATGACAAGCACTGAAACACCGAAATCGCTGCCGGAATGGGATCTTTCGCACCTTTACCCCGGACCGGATGCACCCGAACTGGAAGCCGATCTGGAATGGGCCGCCGAACGCTCGAAGGCGTTTCGCGAAGCCTATGAGGGGCGATTGGCGGAGTTGGACGGGGCAACCCTAGCGACGGCTATCGGCGAATACGAACAAATTGCCGAACGGCTGCACAAAGCCATGAGCTTCGCCCAACTGTTGTTTGCGGGTAACGTGGAAAACCCTGAACACGGGCGCTTTTATCAAACACTTTCGGAACGCGTCACAGTGATTTCGACCGATACGCTTTTCTTTGCGCTGGAACTGAACCGCATTGACGACGCGGTGCTGGCCGCGCAATTGAAAGACCCGTGCGCGGCCAATTATGCGCCGTGGGTTCGTGATGTCCGCGTTTTCCGTCCCCATCAACTTTCCGACGAGGCCGAAAAACTGCTGCATGAGAAGTCGGTCACGGGGCGGGCCGCCTGGACGCGGCTATTCGACGAAACCATGGCCGCTCTGCGCTTTGACGTGGACGGGGCACCCCTTAGCCTATCGGAAACCCTGAACCTTCTGTCCGACAAGAACCCGGATGCGCGCAAAAAAGCGGCCCACGCGCTGGGCAAGGTTTTGTCGGAAAATCTTCGGCTTTTTGGGCTGATTACCAACACCCTGGCCAAGGACAAGGAAATCGAGGACCAGTGGCGCCATTTCCCGCGCCCCGTTTCGTCGCGCAATCTGGGCAATTTTGTCGAGGACGAGGTGGTCGAGGCGTTGGTCGGATCGGTTCGCGATGCGTTTCCCAACCTGGCGCATCGCTATTACGCCTTGAAGGCCAAATGGTTCGGGGTCGACAAGCTGGATTATTGGGACCGCAACGCGCCGTTGCCCGAAGACAGCGACCGCCGCTATTCATGGGAGGAAGCGCGCAAGATCGTGCTGGACGCCTATGGCGCCTTCGACCCTGAGATGGCTGAAATCGCCAAGCGTTTCTTTGACGAACGCTGGATTGATGTCGCACCCCGTCCGGGAAAGGATTCGGGGGCCTTCGCCCATCCCACCGTGCCGTCCGCACATCCTTACATTTTGTTGAATTTTCATGGCAAAGCGCGCGACGTGATGACGCTGGCCCATGAACTGGGTCATGGCGTGCATCAGGTGTTGGCCGCCGGGCAGGGCGCGCTTATGTCCGATACGCCGCTAACGCTGGCCGAAACCGCGTCGGTTTTCGGCGAAATGCTGACCTTTCGTGCGCTGCTGGATGCCGAGGCGGACCCCGCGCGCAAACGCATCCTGATCGCTGGCAAGGTCGAGGACATGCTGAATACGGTGGTCCGGCAAATCGCCTTTCACGAGTTTGAGCGCCGGGTGCATGACGAGCGCAAATCGGGCGAGATGCCGACCGAAAGATTGTGCGAGATTTGGATGGACGTCCAGACCGAAAGCCTTGGCCCGGCGGTGCGCCTGGATGACAATTATCGTAGCTTCTGGGCCTATATCCCGCATTTCATCCACTCGCCGTTCTATGTGTATGCGTATGCCTTTGGCGATTGTCTGGTCAATTCGCTGTATGACGTATTTGCCCAGGGCCATCCAGACTTCCAGACTAAGTACGTGCAAATGCTGAGTGCTGGCGGGACCCAGTGGCACCAGGAAATCTTGGCTCCCTTCGGCCTGAACGCCGCCGATCCGGCGTTCTGGACGCGCGGGCTTTCGATGGTGTCGGGCTTTATCGACGAGCTGGAGGGCATGGAAACTGGCGGACCGTAATTCTCTTTCCGGTCGGGTCAGGCGCTACGCGCAGGTCGGAACAAAAATGGGCGGTCTGGCGGCGAAATTCGCCGGGGATCGAATTCTGGGCGGGGACGCCGACTACTCGGTCGATTTGAAGCGCGTCCTGGGCGGGCTCAAGGGGCCGCTTATGAAGGTCGCTCAGATTCTGGCGACCGTGCCCGATATGTTGCCGGCGGAATACGTGACCGAACTGGCCCAGCTTCAAAGCAACGCGCCGTCGATGGGGTGGCCTTTCGTCAAACGCCGCATGAGCGCAGAACTGGGCAATGACTGGCGGCAATATTTTGCGCAGTTCGAACGCCAAGCGGCGGCGGCGGCCTCGTTGGGTCAGGTTCACCGCGCCACCGATCATGAGGGGCAGCCTCTTGCCTGCAAACTTCAATATCCGGATATGAGCTCGGCGGTGGAGGCCGACCTTGGACAATTGAAGTTGGCGCTTGCCGTTTTTCGAAGATACGACCGGGTGATCGACGCCAGCGAAATTCACGCCGAGCTTTCGGCCCGCCTGCGCGAAGAACTGGACTATGCCCGCGAGGCCGCCAATATGGTGCTGTTCGCCGACGTTTTGCAAAACGAAGACCTGGTTCACATTCCAAAACCGATCCCCGAATTATCAACCACGCGGCTGATCACCATGAACTGGCTGGACGGAAAGCCCTTGCTGGACGTGAGGGACGCGTCGCAGGAGCAGCGCAACCGGGTCGCCGAAGCCATGTTCCGCGCGTGGTACGTGCCGCTTTATGGCTACGGCGTGCTGCACGGCGATCCGCACCTGGGCAATTACACGGTGCGCCCCGACTTTTCGGTGAACCTGATGGATTTTGGCTGTGTCCGTATTTTCCCGCCCAGTTTTGTTGGTGCGGTGATCGACCTTTATCGGGCGTTGCGCGACGGTGACGAGGATTTGGCGGTTCAGGCCTACGAAACCTGGGGATTCGAGAATCTGGACCGCGATGTCATCGGCATTCTTAATCAGTGGGCGCGGTTTCTGTACGAACCGCTGATGCAAGACCGGGTGCGCAATATCCAGGAAGGCGAGGTGGGGGCCTACGGGGCGGAGGTCGCGGCCAAGGTTCATCGCGAACTTCGCCAGGCGGGCGGAGTGCTGCCACCGCGCGAGTTCGTATTGATGGACCGCGCCGCGATTGGTCTGGGTTCCGTATTTTTGCACCTTCGCGCCGAATGCAACTGGCACCGCATGTTCCACGACCTGATCGACGATTTCGATGTGCAATTGGTTGGTGAACGGCAGGCCGCCGCGCTTGATGCCGCACGGGTTCCCGTGGCAGGCTAGGGCCGAGTTGTACCTAAACGACAAAATATATGGAGGAAACGAAAATGATCGTCACCACGACCGATGGCGTTGAAGGCAAGCGGGTCGTCGAGTATCTGGAAATCGTCACCGGAGAGGCGATTATGGGAACGAACGTTTTCCGCGATATGTTCGCCGGTATCCGGGATTTCGTTGGCGGTCGATCGGGTTCGTATGAAAAGGAAGTCAAGAAGGCCAAGGATCATGCTCTCGACCAGATGATGGAAGAAGCCGAGGGCCTGGGTGCGGACGCGATTGTCGGCATCGATCTCGACTACGAGGTCATCGGCGGTGACAAGCGGACCCTTCTGATGGCGATCGCCAACGGAACGGCGGTTAAGCTCGGATAGTTTTTCGCATTGTGGAAACCATAAATATAATATGGAAATACAAGAGATTTCGTCAATGAAAACGGGCCTCATCCACATAAAGGCCCGGCGATCTGGCGACGTGGTACTTGCGAAATCCTCGCATTAGGGGCATAACGCCGAGACGTCAAAAACCTCGGGGAACCAAAGGGTAATTCCGATATGAAAATCGCCATACCAAAGGAGAGGCGTCCGGGTGAAACGCGGGTCGCCGCCTCGCCGGACGTGGTGAAAAAGCTGGTAGGATTCGGCTTCGACGTTATCGTCGAAAAAGATGCCGGAGCCGATGCAGCATTCACCGATTCCGCATTCAAAGAAGCGGGTGCGACGATTGCCAAGGATGCGGCAAGCGCACTGAAAACGGCCGACATCGTCTTTAAGATCCAGCGGCCGATTATCGAAGGCGAAGGGGCCAAGAACGAGTTGTCCTTGATGAAAAAGGGCGCTGTTCTGATTGCCAGCCTTGGTGCTTTGTATAATCCGAAAGACGTCGCGGCTTATGCCAAAGCAGGCATTACCTCATTCGCCATGGAATTGATGCCGCGTATCTCGCGGGCGCAATCCATGGACATTTTGTCAAGCCAAAGCAACCTGGCTGGATACAAGGCCGTACTGGATGCCGCGAACGAGTACCCCAGCGCCTTTCCGATGATGATGACGGCCGCCGGCACTGTTGCGCCAGCCAAGGTATTCATCATGGGCGTCGGCGTGGCTGGCTTGCAGGCTATCGCCACGGCAAAACGGTTGGGCGCCATCGTAACGGCGACCGACGTTCGCCCGGCCACCCGCGAACAGGTGGAAAGCCTTGGCGGCAAGTTCCTGACCGTCGATGAAGAGATGGAAAAGAACGCCGAAACCGAAGGTGGTTACGCCAAGCAAATGCCGCCCGAGTATTTCGAAAAGCAAAAGCAGGTGGTGTCCGAACATATCAAGAAGCAGGACATCGTCATCACCACGGCGCTGATCCCTGGCCGCGATGCTCCGGTTCTGGTGACCGAAGATATGGTCAAGGAGATGAAGGCCGGTTCGGTGATCGTTGATCTGGCGGTCGAAGCTGGCGGCAACTGCCCCCTTTCCAAGCTGGGCAAGGTTGTCGTCAAGCACGGTGTCAAGATTGTTGGCCACGATAATGTTCCAGGCCGTCTGGCAACCGACGCCAGCATGCTTTTCGCCAAGAACATTCTTAACTTCGTCGCTCCGCACGTGGACCAGAAAGCCAAGACCGTTAACTTCGATTGGGAAGACGAAACGGTCACCGGCACCCTGGTCACCCGTGACGGTAAAGTGGTGAATCCCCAACTGACCGGGGAGGAGAAATAACCATGGATCCTGCAAAATTCGCAGATAGCGCCTCTCAGTTTGCCAATCAAGCCACCGATCTGGCGTCCAAGGCGGCGCAACTGGCAAGCGAGGCCGCGCAGATCGTTGTTCCCCAGGCGGAAGCTGCAGCGGGCAACGGCAACGAATTTTTGTTCCTGTTCACCGTGTTCGTATTGGCCTGTTTCATCGGCTTTTACGTGGTGTGGAGTGTCACGCCGGCCCTGCATTCACCGTTGATGAGCGTGACCAACGCGATTTCATCGGTGATCATCGTTGGCGGCCTGATCGCCGTCGGCCCCGCAGATTTCGGCTTTTCCAAGGCCATGGGCTTCATCGCCGTGGTGCTGGCCTCCGTCAACATTTTCGGGGGCTTTATCGTCTCCCAGCGAATGTTGGTCATGTTCAAGAAAAAAGTTAAGAAGTAGGAGGGCGGTATTATGAGCGAAACAATAGTAGGCTTCGCCTACCTGATTGCCGCAGTCCTGTTCATCATGGCACTCAGGGGCCTTGGTTCGCCGGAAACGGCGCGCAAAGGTAATCTTTTCGGCGTCATCGGTATGGTCATCGCGGTTGGAACGACCTTGCTTGATCCGGGCGTCCATAGCTACGGCACTATCTTGATTGCGGTGCTTATCGGCGGAACCATTGGTACCGTCGTCGCGCTTAAGATCCAGATGACCGCATTGCCGCAACTGGTTGCCGCGTTCCACAGCCTGGTTGGTTTGGCAGCCGTGGTGGTTGCCGGGGCCGCGTTCTCCTCGCCTGAAGCCTATGGCATCGGCGAAGTGGGTAACATCGGTGGGGCCAGCCTTGTTGAAATGTCGCTGGGTTCGGCAATCGGCGCCATCACCTTCTCCGGCTCGCTGATTGCATTTGGCAAGCTGCAAGGGGTGCTGTCGGGATCGCCGATTGTGTTCAAGGGGCAGCACCAGCTGAACGCCCTGGTTGCCATTGTCCTTGTCGCCTTGATCGTGTGGCTGGTGGTGAGCAATTCACCGACCGCGTTCTGGTCGCTGACCTTGCTGGCCTTCATTATCGGATTTTTGATCATCATTCCGATTGGTGGCGCTGATATGCCGGTGGTCGTCTCGATGCTCAACTCGTATTCCGGTTGGGCGGCTTGCGGCATCGGCTTCACGCTGGGTAATTCGGCCCTGATCATCACTGGCGCGTTGGTCGGATCATCGGGCGCAATCCTCAGCTACATCATGTGCAAAGGGATGAACCGGTCGATCTTCAACGTTCTGCTGGGCGGATTTGGCGGCGAAGTGGCCGGTCCGGCTCCAGGCAAGGACGGCAAGCAACGCTCCGTCAAATCCGGCAGCGCGGACGATGCGGCCTTCATTATGCGCAATGCCAACAAGGTGATTGTGGTTCCCGGTTACGGCATGGCCGTGGCCCAGGCCCAGCATGCGCTTCGTGAAATGGGCGAGAAGCTGAAAGCCGAAGGCGTCGAAGTGGTCTATGCCATCCATCCGGTGGCGGGCCGCATGCCGGGGCACATGAACGTGCTACTAGCCGAAGCCAATGTGCCTTATGACGTGGTCTTTGAACTCGAAGATATTAACTCCGAGTTCGCGACCGCCGACGTGGCTTTCGTAATTGGCGCCAACGACGTCACCAACCCGGCGGCGTTGACCGACCCGACCTGCGACATCTACGGGATGCCTATCCTTAATGTCGAAAAGGCGGCAACGACGCTGTTTATCAAGCGCTCGTTGGCATCCGGTTATGCGGGGCTCGACAACGAGCTGTTCTACCGCGACAAGACCATGATGCTGTTCAGCGACGCCAAGAAGATGACCGAAGAAATCGTCAAGGCGCTCGGCTAAAACCGAACGTCGGGCAACCGACAATGCGGCGGAGCCTTCGGGCTCCGCCTTTTTTTTGTGAAAATTACTCTCGCCAGTGTTCTGGCCGATTTAGCGCGTCTGCGCATTTGACGCGCCCGGCCATGGTTCCGATGACCCCATCACGTAATTCCTGGACCATCCAGGCGTCCGCATGTTCCTCGGGTATGGGGTAGGGGGCGTCAAAACCCAATCGGCCAGCAGGCTGGAAGCCGAATCGGGGATAATAATCGGGATGCCCCAATACAAAAACAAGACCGACACCCGATTGTCCAAGCAACCGGAGGGCCTCCTTGATCAGGGTGCCGCCGATCCCTCTATTCTGCGCTTCCGGTACGACAGCCAAGGGCGCAAGAAGGGACGCCGCCACGGGTTGCGCTGTTCCGCTCACGCATACCGCCGTAAATAGGATATGACCGACATACCGGCCATCAATTGACGCCAAAAGCGAGAGCTTTGGCCCGGCGCTTGGGTCGTCCAACAGATCAGAGACCAATTGGGCTTCCTTGTCGTATCCGAATGCACGGCGTTCAATATCCAGCACAGTGTTCAGATCGTTGATGGTTGCTTCGCAAATTTTCATCGCATGTTTCCTAATAATTGGGGGTCGAACTCAACGGTTGTTGAGTTGTGCGCGCACACAGGCCAGACCGTTTCTCGAAATCCGGTAGGGATTGCCGCCGGTCGACTTGATGAGCTTTTTGCGCTTGAGCTTGCCAAGTATATGCAGATCGAAACCCGCAAATCCGTAGCCGTCACGCGTCAGGCAGGTGGGTTCAATGACGCGGCCATTGTCCGCGCGTCGATAGCGGATAGCTCCGCCTTGGGCGAGCAAGTGCAAAACACGTTGCTCGAATTTTGAGATATTCATCGTCGGGAAACTCGTAGCTAAACCGAGACCTACATCGGATAGGGCGCACAACACTGTGCACAAGCCGGAAATCCGTATGTGTTAAATGCCTCGTAAAAACGAAGCGTTCAGCGGTTGGCTACAAGCTCTAACATAAAACCCTTGGGCAGATGGCGAACGACAAATTCACCAGATCGCGGAATTATAACGGCGAGGGGAATCTCGTCAACCGGCCATACTCGCAGACACGCAAAAACTCGGCGCACCTGTTGGTACGCCGTGGCGACTGCCGTTTTGAAGGGGTAAGGTCAGGGCGAGATTAAATCTCGCCCTTTGGGGCTAGAAGCCCTCGCGTTCAATCCGCTTGCGCTCGAGCTTGCGGGCGCGGCGAACGGCTTCGGCCTTTTCGCGTGCCCGGCGTTCCGACGGCTTTTCGTAGGAACGGCGGAGCTTCATTTCACGGAAGATCCCTTCGCGCTGCATCTTTTTCTTGAGCGCCTTCAGGGCTTGATCGACGTTGTTGTCGCGGACAGAAACTTGCACGGTTTTCTCGCTGCTCCTTGCTAGCCAGGGCAAAAAGTTATGGTGATGCCGTTGGAGGGCAGGGCTATATCATACACCAATGGGGTTGTGAAGGGAAATGCGGACGAAAGCTGGCGAAAGTTAGTGAAAAATAGCTGTTTTCCGTCGGTTATCCATAAACGAGGTGAACTTTACCATTGGCCTCGGCACGCCTTGGATACATATTCATTTCCATGTCGATTCTCAAAATAGCAAGGATGGGTCATCCAGTCCTTCAGTGGTGTGCCGAGCCGGTCTCTGACCCGACGGCACCCGAAATTCGTCGTCTGGTCGCGGACATGGTGGAAACGATGGCTGATGTCGGGGGCACCGGGTTGGCGGCTCCGCAGGTTCACGTTCCGCTTCGTGTCGTCGTCTTTTTCGTGTCCGGGCATCGTACGGGAGAGGATGCCGATGATACGGCGGTGCCGTTGACCGTTCTGATTAACCCCGAGATCGAGGTGATCGGCGATGAGTATGAAGAGGCCTGGGAGGCCTGCCTGTCGCTTCCGGGCCTGACCGGCGCGGTCGAGCGCCCCCATCGTATCCGTTATCGCGGCGTGAGCGTGAGCGGCGAAGTTATCGAACGCGAGGCCGCTGGTTTCCATGCCCGCGTCGTGCAGCATGAATGTGATCATCTGGACGGCATTCTGTATCCCATGCGCATGGACGATCTTTCGAAGTTTGCCTTTGTTGAGGAAATTGTAAAAGCGCGCGAAATGGCCGCAGAAGAAGCCGAAGTCGAAGCCGAAGCCGAAGCCGAAGCTCCTGGGGCGGAAGAGGCGACTTAGCACCATGGCCCCCCAAGACATGCGTGAGACCATCCTGCTGGCCACCCTGGACCATGTTGCTCTTGATGGTTGGACACGGCGAAGCCTGGACGCCGGTGCCTGTGACGCAGGCTTTAAGGCCATAGACGGTCAACGTGCGTTTCCCGCCGGAATGCTGGCGCTCGTCGAATATCTTTTCGAGTATGGCGACCGGCAGATGGCCCAAACCATGGGCCGCCTGGACATATCCGAAATGAAGGTGCGGGCGCGTGTTGCCACCGCTGTTCGCACCCGCCTGAGCGTCATGGCTGCGCACCGCGAGGCTATGCGCCGCGCGCTTTCTTTTATGGCCTTGCCGCAAAACGCAGGCGCTGCGCTCGCCTGCACCTACCGCACGGTTGACACCATTTGGTATGCCGTCGGCGACACCGCGACCGATTTCAGTTTTTATACCAAGCGCGCCCTGTTGGCAGGCGTTTTCGCGGCGACTGTTTTGTATTGGCTGGGCGACGAATCCGCCGGTTCCCAGGAAACCTGGAATTTCCTTGACCGGCGGATTTCCGGAATTATGCGACTTATGTCGTCGGTAAATCGACGATAGCCGCTGATTGTTCGGCGCGGAATTTGTCCAACGCGGCCGCGATTTTTTCGTCGCTGAGGGCCAGAATTGCTACCGCCATCAAGGCTGCGTTAACGGCCCCCGAGTTGCCGATTGCCAGGGTTGCCACCGGTATCCCGCGCGGCATTTGAACCATCGACAGAAGACTGTCCAGGCCACCTAACCCGCGCGTTTCCATGGGAATGCCGAGAACGGGCAGGGGGGTCAATGCGGCGACGGCACCGGGCAGGGCGGCGGCCATACCGGCTCCGGCGATCAGAACCTTCAATCCGCGGCCCTTGGCGCCCTTGACGTACTCTGTCAGGCGGTCGGGGTGGCGGTGGGCGGACATAACATTCGCCTCGTGTGCGATGCCCAATTTTTTCAAGGTATCGACGGCGTTTTTCATCGTATCCCAGTCCGACTGGCTTCCCATAAGGATGCCGACCAAGGGAGCCTCGGTATTCATGGCGTCTCCGTTTCAAATGGCTTGAGGAAATGAGGGCCGGATTATATGCGCACGCGCGCCGATGGCAAGACGCAGGCTTTGTTTTATGCCCTGGCAGTGGTAGCCTTTCGCTCGCATCTCACCGTGATGGGGAAGCGATGGTTGATGTAACGAGATCTGCCGCGATTGATCCGAGTTTGGCAACAGATCAACACAAGGGGCGGCGCAATCCCGAAGATGAGGCCCAGGCCGAACAGCAAGGGTCGCTGGGGTCGGACAAACCTGTGACGCCGCGCCGGATTCTCGATGTCGCCAATATCATGGGAATTCCGACCGATGAGTTAACCCCTCATGTGCGAGAGGCGTTGACGGTCATTATCAGCGAGTTCGACCGCGTGCGCCTCAAGGCCGAACGAGACAGCGAACGAGCCGAACATTTCAAGGAACTTGCCGAGAAAGATTGCGTTCTTCCGGTGCTGAACCGTCGCGCCTTCACACGCGAATTGTCCCGCATCATTAACAGAAGCGCCCAAATGGAATCGACAAGCAGTGTGGCCGTCGTTCATTTCCTGGGTATCGATGATATCCGCCTTGTGCATGGGCGCGGTATCGCCGACCAAACACTGCAGCAGATCGCCCGCACCCTGGCTGATGCGCTTCGCACCACCGATATCGTGGCCCATATCGGCGGGGCGGATTTTGCCGTTATCCTGACCCTGACCGACCGCAACGACGGATTGAAAACAATGAATGAGGTGCGCGACGCGATGCGGACGCGCTTGATTTCGGGTGATGGCAAAGCGCCGTTCGATCTTGTTTGGGGACTCGTGACTTTTGATGCCGATGCCGATGCCGACAAGGTTCTGGTTGCGGCCGATGACGATTTGCGCCGACGCTGGAAAAATTCAAATGGCTGAATTTCAGGCGATAATATCCGGCGTCAACTGGCTGCCCAACTGCTCGATTTGGTCTTTCAGCGCAAGTTTTCGCTTTTTCAGGCGCTGGACCTCAAGTTGGTCGAACGGGACAATTTCGATGATCCGTGCAATCCGCTCGTCAAGATCACGATGCTCGGTCCTGAGTCCCTCAAGTCTTTTTTCCAAGGCTTCTTTATCTTCCATCGCTTTTGTGGCTCGTTTTTTTAACAAACAACATGATAGCAAAATTATTTGCGAAACGGTATTGCTGAAGGAACAAATGATACGATGCCAAGATTGGCTTGAAACGATGGGAGAAAGTGCGTGATGGCAAAAGCAAAAAAGAGACGGATTGGCCTGTTAACCAGCGGTGGCGATTGTGCGGGACTGAACGCGGCAATCCGGGCCGTCGTTTGCCGTGCCGTCCTTGGTTACGGATGGGAGGTCATCGGAATCCGCGAAGGAACAGCCGGGTTGATGGAACGCCCGCCGCTGGTTGAGGAACTGGGTATGCAGGTGTTCACCGGCAATATCCTGCGCATGGGTGGAACCATTCTGGGAACCGTCAACAAGGGCGATCCATTCGCTTTCCCCATGCCCGATGGCAGCGTCGTTGATCGTTCCGAGGAAGTCATCGACGGGTACCGGCAACTGGGCCTCGATGGCCTGATCGCCATCGGCGGCGATGGCAGCATGCGCATTCTCAGTCGCCTTTGCCATCAGGGCAAAATCCCCTTTGTCGGCATCCCCAAGACAATTGACAACGACGTCGCGTTTACCGAATGGTCAATCGGTTTCATGACGGCGGTTGCTGCCACCACCGACGCGCTGGACCGGCTTCAACCGACCGCCGCCAGTCACAAACGGGTTATGGTGCTGGAGGTCATGGGGCGCGACGCAGGTAACCTTGCCATTAACGCGGCCATTGCGGGCGGCGCGGACGTTTGCCTGATTCCCGAAATTCCGTATGACATCAACAAGGTTGCCGGCCATATCATCAATTTACAAAAACACGGGCGGAACCATGCGCTGGTCGTCTGCGCTGAAGCGGTGAAAACGGCGGGTGGCGATGCCGTTTGGGAAGGCCATGCTGATGGCGAAAAACGCTACGGCGGAATTGGCAACCTGATCGGCGAGCAAATTCAAGAACTGACCGGTGCCGAAACCCGAGTGACGGTTCTTGGCCATGTGGCCCGTGGCGGAATTCCCGTGGCCATGGACCGCATGATCGCGTCGGCCTTCGGCGTACATGCCATTGATCTAATGGCCGAGGAAAGATACGACCGGCTGGTTGTCTGGCAGCACCGCGAAGTGGTTGACGTGCCGATCGAAGAGGTCATCACGCGCTATCGCGATGTCAACATTCATGGGACGTCGGTGCGAACCGCGCGTGGCCTGGGAATAAGCCTGGGCGACTGACAACGTTTTTCTAGTCTGGAATGGCAAATTGAAATTGTCATCTCTGGCTATTTGGCGGGAGTTACAATACTATACTGACGATCTGGCGAACGACTTTAGGAGACCGCATAATGAGTGAGGGTCAGCTGATTGACGCGCTGAAAACCAAGCATCAGGCATTGGAAACGGAAATCGAAAAAGAAAATAGCCGTCCTAGTCCCGACGACATACTTATCGCCAGTTTGAAAAAACAAAAACTAAAAATTAAAGACGAAATCGCCAGCCTCAGCCGCGAATAGCGGCAAACGAAGCCAAGGCGGCGCGCAGACGCACCTCCCTTTTTTGAAAGGGGCGCGCGCGCTGCTTCTTTCGTAAACACGCCACAGGAAACCGGATTTGGGTTCGTCTTAAGTCTTAAGACGGGTCCGACGGTTTTTCGGCCTGATTTTCAAACGGATCGGCGGTTGCCTCAATTGCCAATTCGGCACCGTCGGTGATTTCCCCGGCGGCAATTTCCTCGGCGGCGGGTGCCCCGGCACCTTTCATCTTGGCCGCCTTGTTCTTGGCGATGACGACCACCCTTTCCAAATCCTGTGCCGTGCACAGCCCCAGATTTACCGGATTCTGAGGTTTGATCTGCTGCGAATTCCAGTGGGTTTTGTCACGCACCGAGTTAATCGTCGGCTTGGTCGTGCCGATGAGGCGCGAGATTTGGGCATCGCTGAGTTCGGGGCAGCTTTTTAACAGCCAAGCAATGGCGTCGGGACGATCCTGGCGCTTGGATACCGGGGTATAGCGCGCCCCGCGTGGTTTGGCACGCGGTTGTGGAAGTGTGGATTTGGCTTTGACCAGTCGCCGATCGGTTTTTTCCGAGCAGCGGTCGATCTCTTCCTGTGTCAACATGCCGTTGATGATCGGGTCCAGACCCTGGATTCCCGTATTGACTTCACCATCGGCGATCGCCTGGACCTCGAGCGGATGAAGGTTGCAGAACTCCGCAATTTGTTCAAAAGTCAAAGCCGAATTTTCCACCAACCATACGGCAGTGGCTTTCGGCATCAGTGGTTGAGCCATTCCCAATCGTCCCGTCATCAAAAAATGCGTTTTTAGCGACCGAAGTTCCAGCCACCCGTCTCCAAGGCTCTTATTACTCCGGGAATTGGAGATGGTCAAACGCAGTTAGACGCTGTTCCTTGGTTTGGCTCGAAATATTGAGTAAAATCGGCTGCGAAAGATGCCCCGGAGGAATCATGGATACCGACGATCTTGAGCCGCTACGCGAAATTATCAAGCCGAAGGACCTTGAGGAAATGTCAATCGAGGCCTTGCACGATTACATCGCCGAATTGGAAGGTGAAATTTTACGCGTTCGGGAGATGATCGCCGACAAGAATTCGGCGCATGATCATGCCGATTCCTTTTTTAGCGAAAAGTGACGCGGGGTCATTTTGGTGGATGGCGTTAACCTCGCATTAACCATGATGGCGTATGTTGGAGTCGGATGAGAAGGGGTTGTTTGATTTTTTTCCCCTTTCTTATGCCAGATTCTTTTTAAGCCTCCCTGTTAAACTCGGCCGCCACGCGAGGCGGCCCTTTTTTTCGGATAATCGTAAGGATCAGTCCTTGACCGAGTGCAACTCGCTTGAGTATGATCGCGCATCAAAAGATGACTGTTGGGCGAGTTTAACAGGGATCAGGCTTTCCTACAGGGGTCGTCGGTAGGCGACCCCTTTTTTCGTGGGCGTCTTCAAAGCATTTAAAAAAAGGGCGGACGGATTTTTTCCGCCCGCCCTCTTTTGTCACATGAGCGTTGCGGCGCGCTTAGGCGGCTTTCTTTTTCGACACCTCAAGCTTTTTGATGCCCTTGCTGATGCTGATCTTGCGCGGTTTCATCTCTTCGGGGATCTCGCGAACCAGATCAACCGAGAGAATCCCGTTTTCAAGGCCCGCACCCACCACTCTAATGTGATCGGCCAGCTGGAAGCGGCGTTCAAAAGAGCGTCCGGCAATGCCACGGTGAAGGTAGACGACGGCACTTTCGTCGCGCTGCGAATCGCCCGAAACAACCAGCGTGTTTTCTTTCACGGTGATATCCAGGTCTTCGTTCCCGAAGCCAGCGACGGCCATGGTGATGCGGTACGAATCCTCATCGACCGATTCGATGTTGTACGGGGGGTAGGAAGGTTTGGCCGCATCGATCCGTTGCGCGGAATCGATCATCCGCTGCATCCTGTCGAAGCCAACCGTTGAATGGAAAAGGGGCGAGAAGTCGAGCGTACGCATAGCGATATCCTCCTTTGCGAAGCAATACGCGAGTTATGTAGAATCCGCCTGAACGCATTGCGTTCGTTACATGGCCGAATTCCGGTTCAATTGGCGGGACCCTCAAAGGCATCCAGCGCCACGACTGAGATGGGATGAAGATATTTCGCTGTCAAGGAGGGGGGTTAAATACTTTATTGCCAGCGCAATATTTTTCTCGCCGGTCGGCTCATCGTGCCTTGACCGGCGTTACCGGGGCGTCGCTGAAGGCGACCTTGTAAAGCGGAATGGGATCGGTGAACCCCTTCATGACAAAGGGCCCGTAGGGTTCGAATTTCACAAGATCGTTGGCTGGACCGATCGCTTCGTGTATGGCCGGAGAAACAAGGATTTCGCCGCCCGTTGCGATGGCAACAATGCGGGCTGCCAGTTGCACCGTTACTCCGAAAAGGTCGTTGGCCTCGACGATCGGTTGGCCGCAATTGATGCCGACATTTGCGCTGAGAGGAAGTTCCCGGTTTTTCTTCGAATGTTCGCGAAGGCCGTCGCGGATGATGAAGGCGGCGCGAAGCGCATTTTCCGCACTCATGAAGGCGGCCATGATGCCCGATTGAAGCTGTTTGATTTGCTTGCCCCCGTATTCCGCCAGGGCGCGAGTCGCGATTGTGGTGTGAATGCGCAGGGCTTCGCGGGCCGTTTCATCGCCCCTTTCGGCAAGCAGGTCGTCAAAACCGGCGATCGAGGTGAACATTACCGTGACGGTCAGCTTTCCTTCCCGCGGGGTGGTTGGTCGGACCCAAGTCTCGATGGCGGTGTGAAGACGTATGCGTGCGTCGGGTTTGCCCGCCAGTTCGGCAAGGATGGCTTCGCGGCCGCTGGCGAACATATCCATGTAGCGGGGGTCCGAAATCAGATATTCAACATAGGCCCCCGAGAACCCGTCGGCCTGTTCGGGGCTTACGCCCAGCGCACGAACGGCGCCGCCCATGATTTTCTGTGCCATTTCGGGCGCGATTTCACGTTCCTGGCACAAGGCTTCGGTCACCCCGGCGGTGAACAGGTTGATGCCGAATTTAATGTACGGGTCGCGCAGATCGTATGCCCCACGCAACGGCGGAACGGCCTTGCGTAGATAGGCTTTGATGTTTTTCAATTGCTTGGCGGCGTCTTTTGGCAGCGCATGGCCACGTTTTTTTGGCCGGAGTGGGAAGGTTTGCGGGGTCGCACCCTTAATTTCTGGCTCCGTGTCGGAATGATCTCCTTTCGCGCGCCGCAAAGCCTTGGCAGCCGCACCTGATTTCGGTGAGATCGCAATCGCCGTAATGACGGCGACACCAAGAAAGACGGCGCAGAAAAGCGTGAGCAGCGCGACCAGACGACCACTTTGCACCGCTGATATCGACACCGGCTCGGTCCCCCCGCCAAAAAATGCGAAAAGCCCCGTTGAAAGCACCGCCACGACAAACGCGATGAAGGTAGCGAAAAGCGCCTTTTCAACGGCACCTTTCGGCAGAGTGTCGCTCTCAGGCGAATAGACTGGACCGGCTTGTGCGTTCCTAAAGAGGGCCGTTTGTGCGGGGGAGTAGCGCGTACGCGAGACTCTTCCACTTGAGTTGGATGAGCGGGCGGATGACTGATTAACCCGGCGGCTTTTGTAAACCACGTGCTCTTCCGCGACATCGGCGTATTCGTCGTAGACGTCCCTGACGACTTTAACCGCCATGACATTGGGGTTGCGATTAATTTTTTTTCCGAGTCGGACGGCGGCGAGGCGGTCGTCCGCACCGAACCGCGCATAAATTTCCCAGCGCGAATTCCGCAGGATATATACCTGGAACGTGGTGAAAATATGTGCTTCGGCCATACCACCCCCAGACACGCACTCATCAATGACCACGCGCCGATGATCGGGCAAGGCAATTGCCTCTACCCCGCAACATAAAATACTAGCGACTGTTTACTAAAGAAATATTACTCCGGATGAAGTGACAAAAGACACTTGGGGAAAAGCATGTGAAACCGGTACGCAAAAAGGGCGCCGTCATCGTTACGGCACCCTCGAAATCAACTGCAGCCGAAACCCGACGTTAAATGCCGAGGTCTTTAAACCGCTTGTTGAACTTGGCCAACTGACCGCCGCTATCGACCAGGCGATGCACGCCGGTCCACGCCGGATGGGTCTTGGAGTCGATATCCAGCTTAAGGACGTCGCCTTCCTTGCCCCAGGTCGAACGGGTCGCGTAGGTGGTACCGTCGGTCATCTGGACGGTGATCGAATGGTAGTCGGGATGGATGTCTTTCTTCATAACTCAACTCCGCTTAAAGCGGCGCACTATATAGCCAAGCCTTGGCTTGGGATCAAGTGTGCTTTCAATGGTTTCGCCCATGTATCTCGAAAAATCGAATAATTCTTTGCTATTTGCCCTCTTTTTCCGGATTCGCACCAAGTTGTGACGCGCGCAGGGCGACAAAGAACACCGCCAGCATGATTGCCGCCGACACAAAATAGGGCGAATGGCGTCCGAATGCGGAAAATAGCACTCCGGCACCGGCTGGACCAACGACTCGGGCAAAAATCGATGCCGAGCGCGACAAACCAAGCGTACCGCCGTGTCTCTCGGGTTCAGCTTCAAGTGAAATCAGGCTGTTTAACGCCGGGGTGGTCACACTGAAACCGTAGGCCAGACCGGCCATAACCACAAGCAACACGGGAACAGAGTCCGCATAGGGAAGGAAAAAGAACGAAACGGCCAACACCAGCGACCCCTGAACGACCAAAGCCCGCTCGCCAAACCTTCGGGTCAGCCTGCCGATCATTCCGCCTTGGATAAGGATGCTGAGAAGACCGACGAAGGCCAAAACGAAGCCGATATGGCGTGGCCCCCAGCCGAATCCGCGTTCCGCCCACATGGCGAATGTCGTTTCCATTCCAGCCATGACGAATGTGACCAGAAACATCAGCCCGATCCAATAGGCCAGTTTGCGGTTTGTTGCGGTTTCCTTCAATTGGGCCGTAAACGATTTCTTGGGCTGTGCCGCAACCCGTGCGCGAATTTCGTCCGACAGCGATTCCTTGAGGATGGCGAACGCCAAGCCTAAGGCAACGAAGGAAAGGCCAGCCGCGACGAATGCTGGAGTTTGGTAATCGGCGTTCAAGGCGTCCGGTCCGGCCAGAATGCCGCCGATTGCCGGTCCGACAAAGAACCCCAGGCCGTACCCTGCCCCAATCATGCCCATGCCGCGTGCCCGGTTTTTAGGCGTGGTCGAATCGGCGACGTAGGCAAAGGCGGCGGAAATGTTTCCGGCCATGAAACCGCCAAACGCGCGCGCCGCAAACAACATCCACAGGCTATCGGCAAGGCCCAGCCATACGTACGAAACGGCCAAGCCGGCCAGGCTTATGATCAGCACCGGGCGGCGGCCGATGCGATCGCTCAGGTTGCCCCACCACGTCGCCGAAAAAAGCTGCGCGAGAGAATAGATGGCGAGAACGAGGGTGACGATATTGGGCGCAGCATCGAAATGCTCGGCATAGAACGGCAGCAACGGAATGATGATTCCGAACCCGAGCAGGTCAATAAAGACAATCAGAAACAGGATGAACATGTTTGCGTGGACTCTTCGGCGGATGGAAACGTTTCCTGAGGTTTGTTCAGGACACATAGGGCCGCCCGGATTGAAATTCTAGCGTTGCGTGAGTTTAAATTCGATGCGGCGGTTGCGCCGATAGGCGTCTTCGTTGTCTTGCGGGTCGATGGGTTGGAATTCGCCGAACCCGGTCGCGGCCAGATTGCTCGTTGCAACACCCTGTTCGATCATGAACTTGACGACCGATATGGCGCGCGCCGTCGATAGTTCCCAGTTGGACGGGAACTGCGCCGTCCTGATGGGTCGTTTATCGGTGTGGCCGTCGATGCGCAGAACCCAGTCGATATCCGTCGGAATACGCGCGGCAAGCTCAAGAAGCGTTTGCGCCAGTTGATTAAGCTGAACTTTCCCCGGTTCCTGAAGCTCGGCTGATCCGCTCTGGAACAGAACCTCGGACTGAAACACGAAGCGGTCGCCAACGATGCGTACGCCCTTTTTCTTACCCAGCAATTCACGCAGACGGCCGAAGAATTCGGAACGATAGCGCGATAGTTCCTGCACCTTGGATGCCAGCGCCGCGTTCAGCCGTTTGCCCATGGCCGAAATTTGCACTTTTTGTTTGGTGGCCAGCAGTTCGGACGCGTCCAGCGCCCTTGCGATCCCGGCAACTTGCTGGCGCAGGGCCTTCATTTGACGATTAAGAAGGGCGACCTGCGCGCGCGCCGAGTCCGAAAGATCCTTTTCGGCCAGCAGCGCCTTGCGTTCTTCGTCCAGTTCGAGCTGCGACTTGTCCAGCTTTCCCGACACGCCGGCGATTTCGGTTTCCAATTCCGCCTTGAGCGCTTCCAGCGCTTCGATCTGCTGGGCAAGAGCGGCCAGTTTATTGACCTGCACCGAGATCGCGGCCTTGTCGGCCATTATCGTCTTGAAGGCGTCTTCCAGTTCACGGTTGAGGCGCGTCGCTTCTTCTTCGGCGCTCTCGGCGCGAAAGCTCAGGTTTTCCAATACGCTTTGCAGATCGTCCCGTTCGGCGACGGACGCCTGAAGTTCGTCAGACAACTGCGAGACGTTTAGCCTCAGGTCCGCCGTTTCGGTGCGCTCCAACGACAACATGTCGGCCAGTTCGCTGACCTGTCCCTGAAGCTTCACAAGCGCCTCGTCGCGGCCCGACAGCGCCTCGTTAAGGAAAAATTGGGCCAGAACGAAGACCATCAGCAAAAAGATGACGACCATCAACAGGGCCGCCAAGCCATCGACGAATCCCGGCCAGATGTTTGGGCTGCGTTCCAAACGTCGGGATGAAATTGCCATTGCCTGTCCCCGCCGCGGGGCTAGCGCTGCGACAGGTCGGCCGCCGCTGACGCAGCGGCGACCGTTCGTGCCAGAAGTTTGATTTCGCTGCGCAGCTGCTGGATGATTTCTTTGCGCCCTGCGCTAAGTTCTTCAAGCAGACGGGCGACATAGACATCCAGATTGCGAATATGGGTGCGTGTCGACTCGTCCATCCCGCCGTCCCGATCACCAGCGCCTTCGGCAAGGCGCAGCAGGATGGGTTTCATTTCCATCTGGCTTTCCGCAAGCCTTATCATCAGCGCCTGTTCGGTGCGCATATGATCGGACAGGGTACCCAGTTTTTCCATCAACGTTGTCAGATTGGTGTTGGCGACGATGCGTTCGTCTTCACCGCGCGACAGTGTGCGTTGAAGGTTCTCCAGGCTTTCGGCCGTTTGTTCAAGAAGCGCCTGTACGTAAGCCGGAACCGAGTGGTCGCCATCGCCGGCAAGGGCACCGGAAGACAGCCGCGTCAGGCTGGACAGCCATTCTTCAAGATCGTTGAAAAAACGGTTCTGGGCCTGACCCGCCTGAAGGTCGAGAAAACCCAGGACAAGCGAACCGGCAAGACCGAAAAGCGACGAACTGAACGCCGTTCCCATTCCCGATAACGGGGCTTCGAGGCCGCGCTTCAAATCATCGAACACATCCGCCATGTTGCCGCCACCGGCCGACAATCCGCTGATAACGGCGCTGATCGACGCAATCGTTTCCAGAAGGCCCCAGAAGGTCCCCAGAAGGCCGAGAAAAATAAGGAGGCCGACGGTGTAGCGCGAAATATCGCGGCTTTCATCCAGGCGCGACGCAATGCCGTCCAACAGCGAACGCATGGCTAAGGCCGAAAGGCTGAGTTTGTCGTTGCGCTCGCCCAGCATAGTGGCCATCGGCGCCAGCAGTTTTGGGCTTTTTGCCACGGACGGTGATGCGCCTTTTGCCCGAAAACCGTCAATCCACGTAACCTCGGGATAAAGCCGGGCTACCTGCTGGAAGTTATAGACGATCCCCACAAGCAGGACACCCAGGATCAGCCCGTTCAGCGGGGCGTTGGCCATAAAGGCGCTTTGCAACGGACCGAAAAGAACCCCAGAAACAACAATCACCGCCAAAAGGAAGACGATCATGCGGGTCAGAAAAAGGCGAGGCCGATTCATAGTTTGGCGGCTTTCAAGAAACTAAAAATCAAGTTTTTGTCATCGTTCGACGACATTGATATCGACCCGGTTGACCGGTTTCTCATCCGTCCTGTCACCAAGTGCACGGACATCGATACGCGTACTGCGAAGTCCGTTCTCGATCAGGAACGAGCGAACCGACAGCGCGCGAGACAACGAAAGCCGCCGCGCCTTGCTGGAAGACAACGATTCGCCTCCAGCATAGGCGAGAAGCTGTAGCCGCAGGTTCGATTTATCGATCACTTTGTCCACAAGCGCCTTGAGAACATCTTGAGAGCCTTCGGGAAGCTTGGAAACGCTGGGCTCGAAGACGACCTTTGTCACGCCACCGGCTTGGGCCATACCTCCGTCGGTCCCAGCTACCTTTGCCGGCGTGAGCGCCGCGACTTTTGCAGGCTCCGGTGCGGGTTTGGCAGTTCCCGGCGGTGGTGGCGGGGCTGGTGGGGCAATCGCAGGCTCAGGTGGGGGAGCGTCCGCTGGTTTGGCGTCGCTCACCGCCGCCGCTGTTTTCGTCGGTTTTGGCAGTTTGGCTTTAGCTGCTGGTGCGATGGCCGCTGTTGCCACCGGTTTCACCGGTGCTGTAGGCTTCACTGGCGCGGCCATTTTTTCCGGCGCGGGTTCCGGAAGGGTTTTTCCCGGAATGCCCATGGTTGAAACGGGGGGCGTAGCTGGCGGTACGGCGCGGCTTGTCGCCGCAGCCGGAGCTTTCAATGTGACGAAGCGCTTTTCCGAGGCCGGAAGTTCCACGGCACCCCCTTGAGGCGTGACGTGCAACCTGGAAACCGGCACCGCTGATTGCGGAACGAGCAAAGTTCCCGTGAACCCTGCGCCCGGCGCATACAATTTGGCGGCCGCTGCGGAACTGCCCGCGTCCAACACGCTCATATCAACGGTTACATAAGGATTTTCGCTTGCGTAAATCCCTGCCGATTGCGCTGTGGCTTCGGATACCGACAACGTTTGTGCACCCAGGAATACTGCAATAACAGCGATAGGCCCCAAAACAGAGGTAGGCCCGATGACGGTACAATGGATAGCGGGTCGTTTATTCATGGCGCTACTATTTCCCCCATACGAACGGGCGAGTCGAACGAGCGAGTCGAACGGCCAAGCTGAACGCGATCCAACCAGTCTACACCGGTTCAATCAAAATATGCGCCTTTACCATAGCCAACGGCTACGCGCCGCACAACCGGTTCGTTAGGGTAAGAAACGTTAAAGCGCCTTCGTCGAATTGCGCACGAGATCGCCGAGCGGCCCGTGCATATCGGGGGTTGCCGCCAGCACGTTGCCTTTGGCCAGGAATTTCTTGCCGCCGTTGATTTCCGTGACGAAGCCGCCAGCCTCGCGCACCAGTACGGTTCCGGCGGCGATATCCCACATATTGATGCCGGTTTCCCAGTAACCTTCGAAGCGCCCGGCGGCGACATAGGCCATATCCAGCGCCGCCGCGCCGAACCGGCGCACGCCCGCGCATTCACCCATGACCGCGGCCAGTTGATGGCCGAAAGGTTCATGGTTTTCGGTACCCTTGAAAGGAATGCCGGTGGCGAACAACGACTCGTCCAGGCGTGTTCGCGCGGAAACCCGCAATCGCCGTCCGTTCAAATGCGCACCCTGGCCCTTTTCGGCCCAGAACAACTGATCGTAGACGGGTTCGTACACGACCCCGGCCACAACATCGCGGTCGCGCTCATGGGCGATGGAAATGGCGAAATGGGGGATACCGTGCAAGAAATTGGTGGTTCCGTCCAGCGGGTCGATAATCCACCGATTGGAATTGTCGGGTCCATCGACGATCCCCGATTCCTCCATGACGAAGCCATAATCGGGCCGTGCGCGGTGCAACTCCGCATACAGGGTTCTTTCGGCTTTCCTGTCTGCGTTGGATACGAAGTCGGCGGGTCCCTTGCGCGAGACCTGAAGGTTTTCGACCTCGCCGAAGTCGCGCACCAAATTGCGCGCCGCCTTTTGGGCGGCGGCGATCATTACATTTATCAGGGCGGAACGAAGAGCCATGGTTTTTCGATTAATCCTTTGCGCGTTCCACGTAAGTGCGGTCCTGCGTATTAATGACGATACGGGTGCCAGCTTCGATGTGCGGTGGCACCAGAACGCGCACGCCGTTGTCGAGAACCGCAGGCTTGTAAGACGACGATGCCGTCTGTCCCTTAACTACGGCGTCGGCCTCGACCACCTCGAACACGGCATGATCGGGCAGCGCCACGCCCAAAGGCTCGCCTTCGTAACTTTCGATCATGACCGCCATGCCTTCCTGAAGGAACGGGATCTGCTCTTCACCCACGTCTTCGCTGGCAATGGAAATCTGATCGTACGTCTCGTCGTCCATGAACGTGTACATGTCGTCGGCGGCGAACAGGAATTGGAATTTTCTTTGTTCAAGGCGCACGCGCTCGACCGATTCCGATGACCGGAAGCGTTCGTTCAGCTTGGACCCGATGCGAATATCCTTGAGTTCTACCTGAAGGTAAGCGCCGCCCTTTCCGGGTTGGGTGTGCTGAATTTTCACGGCCCGCCACAAGCGGCCCTGATGTTCGATAACCATTCCTGGACGGATGGTGTTCCCGTTAATTTTCATTGGTCTAACCGTACGTTTGGGTGATGAGCGAAATCTGCGGCGCGGAACCTACCAGCTTGCTTGGCCGGACGCAACGTCAAGCGTGTCTAAGCCTTGGCAATCTCTCGACCAAACGCGGCAACCGCAGCGGCGGGGCCGTCGGGGTGGTTCCAGACGCCGCCGACGATGGCCAGGAAGTCGGCTCCGGCTTGGATCAGGGGCAGGCAGTTGTCCACCGTGATTCCGCCGATGGCAACGCAGGGCACGGTGGTGACTTCGGTCCACCATTGCAGGATTTCGGGCGACGGCTGGGCTTTGGCGTTTTTGGTGGCGGTGGGGAAGAAGGCGCCGAAGGCGACGTAGTCGGCGTTATTGTTGCTCGCTTCGAAGGCCAGATCGCGCGAGTCGTGGCAGGTGACACCGACGATGGAATCACTCCCCACGGTGGCGCGGGCCTGCTTATACGAGGCGTCGTCCTGTCCCACATGAACGCCATCGCAGCCCATTTCGACGGCCAGATCGGGGCGGTCGTTCATGAGCACGGCAACGTCGCGCGTGTGCGCAATGGGAAGGATGGCTTCGGTGGCGCGCCGGACTTCATCATCCGGGGCGTCTTTGAGCCTGATTTGCAGACAGGCCACGTCGTCGCCGTCCAGCGCCTTGGTCAGATCGGTGGTGAATTGTGCGATTTCAATTCGCGGCGGTGTAATCAGATAAAGGCGGCAGTTTTGCGTTCTCATGGTTTTTATCCGTACCATAAAAAAACCAAGGGCGGGACCAGCTAATGGCCCCGCCCACAGTCGGATACCTTTGACCGTGTCGCCTTATTTGGCGTTGGCCATGGCCACCGTGGTGTCGGGCATACGGTTGGAGAAGCCCCATTCGTTGTCGTACCAGGAGACGACACGAACCAGATTGCCGTCAACGACCTTGGTCTGGGTCAGGTCGAAGATCGAGCTGTGGGGATTGTGGTTGAAGTCGATGGAAACCAGCGGCGCGTCAATGGCGAGCATAACGCCCTTGAGGTTGGTCGCGGCGGCCTGCGAAATGGCGGCGTTGATTTCTTCGCTCGTGGTGTTCTTCTTGGCGATGAAAGTCAGGTCGACGACCGAGACATTCGGGGTCGGAACGCGGATCGCCGAGCCGTCCAGCTTGCCCGCCAATTCGGGAAGGACGAGGCCGACGGCGCGCGCGGCACCGGTCGAGGTCGGGATCATCGAAAGGGCACCGGCACGTGCCCGGCGCAGGTCGCTGTGCAGGGTATCGAGAACCGGCTGATCGCCCGTGTAGGCATGGATCGTGGTCATGTAACCCTTTTCGATGCCAACGAGGTTGTTGATGACCCAGGCCATCGGGGCCAGACAGTTGGTCGTGCACGAAGCGTTGGAAACGACCGTGTCGGAAGCCTTCAGAACGCCGTGGTTGACGCCGTAAACGATGGTCGCGTCAGCGCCGGCGGACGGGGCCGAAACCAGAACCTTCTTGGTGCCGGCTTCAAGATGGACCAGAGCTTTTTCCTTGGCGGTGAAGATGCCGGTGCATTCCCAAACGATATCGACGCCCAGCTCTTTCCACGGCAATTTTGTCGGGTCGCGTTCGGCGGTAACCTGAATCGGGCCGCGTCCGACGTTCATTTTGTCGCCATCGACGGTTACGTCGGGTCCGAAAACGCCATGAACCGAATCGTATTTAAGAAGGTGGGCATTGGCCTCGATCGAGCCCAGATCGTTTACGCCGACGATTTCAACATCGTCACGGCCCTGTTCGATAAGGGCGCGCATGGTCAAACGTCCGATGCGGCCAAAGCCATTAATTGCAACGCGTACTGCCATTTGTTTCTCTCCACTTTTTAGACGATTTGGAAGCCGACCCGGTACCGAAACGCTCACAAAAAACGTCACGCGCGACCAGCGGCTTCACCCGATCAATGCCCTTGGGGCCATTGCTGCAAGAATTTCGGCGCGAAACATCAACCTATTGGCCTGTTCAGTCAATGGATTTTTTTACGGCAATCGGCGGTTGACCTTATTGCGGGTGGGTGCCTATTCTCCTGTTCTTCCAATGCGGGAAATGGCAAGGATCCGAGGCTCGTGAACAACCCGACGCCACCCACGCCATCGCGTGTCTCGAAAGCGCGCAATCGACTGGAAAATGCCGTCGCGACGGTTGAGGCCGCGCTGGATGAGCGCGCGTCCGCTCCGACCATCGATTTGCAGGTCGAGCAAACCCTTGTCGAGAACGAGGGGCTGAGGGAGGCAAACGCCAAAGTCTCGCAACGCTTAGACACCGTTATTGACCGCCTTAAATCCGTATTGGAGGAATAAGCCGTTGGCGCAGGTTTCAGTCAGCATTAATGATCGCAGGTATCAGATTGCTTGCGAGGACGGGCAGGAGGCCCATCTTTCGCGCCTTGCGACCTATGTGGACAAGCGTATCGGCGAATTGGTCGCCTCGGTCGGTCAGGTCGGGGACGCGCAGCTTCTGGTCATGGTCAGTCTTTTGATCGCCGATGAATTGTCCGATGCCTATGGCGAGACCGAGACCATGCGGGCAGCAGATCAGGGGGCTGCGGCGCGCTTCGAGGCCGAGGAAACCCTGAGCGCCAACATGGACGCGCTGGCAGATCGTATCGAGAATGTTGCGGTCAGGCTGAAAGAAGCCTAAATAAGCTGTTGGGCGGATGCTACGTGGTGCGTCAGGTCACTTAATCCCTGGGGCTACTTCGATTCTCTCGGGAGCTGTCCCTGTCGGACTCGTGGGTCCGGTATACGGTGCCCACCTGCGTTAGCAGGCCACAGAGGATTTCAACGACCAACGGCTTTCGTGGCTCCGTCTTATTTCCAATCGGTTTTTCCCCCATGCCCATTGTCGATATGAAAGCGCGTCTCCGGGATACCATGCGGGCCCGTCGGTCTGCGTTCGGGCGCGAGGCGGCTCATGGCGAGGCGATCGCAGGCAATTTCATGGACGTCGCGCAAGATCTGGGGATATCGCCGGGAAAGGTTATCGCGGGATATTGGCCAATCGGGGCCGAAGCCGATGTGCGACCGCTTTTGGCGAAGGTGTCGGCGATTGGGGCAACGTGCGTGTTGCCGGTCATCGGCGGGCAAGATCAGGCTTTGTGTTTTCGCCAATGGCAGCCGGGCGACGAATTGGAAGACGCCGCGCTGGGAACCCGCCAACCCACCGCCGACAAGCCTTGGGGCATACCAGATTTCGTCTTGGCTCCGCTTTTGGCCTTTGATGGGCGGGGCTATCGTTTGGGGCAGGGCGGCGGCTATTATGATCGCACCCTGGCAGAATTGCAGACGGGTGCCGATGTCGTATCAATCGGTATTGCGTACTCGTGCCAGCAGGTGGACAAGGTGCCCCACAGTGCGCACGACAGGCGGCTTGACTGGATAGTGACGGAAAAAGTTGTGATTAAGGTTGGAGAAGAATGAGAATTATTTATTTGGGGGATATCGTTGGCAAGGCGGGACGAACGGTCGTTCTTGATGAGCTTCCTGGATTGCGGCGCGATCTGGGGGCCGATTTTGTCATCGTCAACGGCGAAAACGCGGCTCACGGGTTCGGCATTACCCGCAAAATCTGCCAATCGCTTCTGGACGGCGGCGCCGACGTGGTTGTTACCGGCAACCATGTCTGGGATCAGCGCGAGACAGCCGACTTCATCGACGATGAACCACGCCTGCTGCGCCCCATCAACTTCCCGCCCCTTACGCCAGGGCGCGGCTTCGGCGTCTATGAACTGGCCGACGGACGAAAGGTATTGGTGGCCCAGGCGCAGGGTCGCCTGTTCATGAACCCGCTGGATGATCCGTTCCGTACCATTGACCTTGTGGTTCGCAATCATGTGCTGGGCGAAACCGTTGATGCGGCTTTCGTTGATATTCACGCCGAGGCAACCAGCGAAAAGATGGGAATGGGGCATTTCCTGGATGGACGGGTTTCCGCCGTCGTCGGCAGTCACACCCACATTCCGACCGCGGACGCGCAAATTCTGCCCGGCGGCACCGCCTATCTGACCGACATTGGCATGTGCGGCGATTACGATTCGGTCATCGGCATGCAAAAGGAAGCGGCGCTCGCGCGTCTGACCAAGGTAACTCCCGCCGAACGCCTGCAACCGGCCACCGGCGAGGCGACTTTATGCGCGGTGCTGTTGGAAACCGACGACAAAACCGGGCTGGCCGTGTCGTTCGAACCCGTTCGCATGGGCGGACGTTTGCGACCGATCCGTCCGCATGTACTCAATTCGCGGGAAAAATAGCTGCTTTGGCAACAAATACGTCAAATTCGTTGTCTCCTGCCAAATTCCTGCCATATTGCTCTGATAGCTCAAATGCGCGGTGTCCGTGCGCTTCTCCCACCATATACGGTACAAGCACCTGGGTTCCTCCGAAGATAAGGGATTTCTCGACCAATGGCTGGCCATTCACAGTTTAAGAACATTATGTATCGCAAGGGTGCGCAGGATGCCAAGCGCGCCAAAGTCTTCACCAAATTGATCCGCGAACTCACTGTCGCGGCGAAAACGGGCATGCCCGAACCCGAAATGAATCCGCGTCTGCGTTCCGCGATTCAGGCGTCCAAGGCCGCCAATATGCCGAAAGACACGATGGAACGCGCAATCAAACGCGGCGCCGGTGGCGACGACGACACTAATTTTGAAGAAGTCCGTTACGAGGGTTTTGGCCCGGGCGGCGTTGGCATGATCGTCGAGGCGTTGACCGACAACCGCAATCGCACGGCCTCCGAGGTTCGTGCCGCGTTCAGCAAACATGGCGGAAATCTTGGCGAATCCGGCAGCGTGTCGTTCAGTTTCGAGCACATCGGACGGATCGAATACAAAGCCGATGTCGCAAGTGCCGACGAAATGTTCGAAGCCGCCCTCGAAGCTGGCGCGACGGATGTCGAATCGGGCGAGGCGGGCCACGAAATTAGCTGTGCGACCGACGACCTGAGTATCGTTCGCGACGCTCTTGAAGGCCAGTTCGGCACACCGGAGGCGGCGCGGTTGGATTGGAAGCCGATGAACACCATTCCCGTCGATGAGCACGCGGCGTCCACATTGTTCAAGCTGCTGAACGTTTTGGAAGACAGCGATGACGTGCAGCGTGTTACATCGAATTTTGATGTGTCCGATGAGGTAATGGAGCGCCTAAGTGCATAATTTGAACGCGTAAACTCTGCGGAAGGGAAAATTGTTGGCGGAACGGCTGCGATTATTGGGGATTGATCCGGGGCTTCGTTTCACCGGTTGGGGGGTGATCGATGTGTGGGACAACCGGCTTAAATTCGTGGCCGACGGGGTGATTGCGACCGACAGCAAAGCGGCTTTGGCGGATCGTTTGTCCCAGATTTATACGGGGCTTGGCGAGGTCATTGGTCAATTCAAACCGGACGAAGCCGCCGTTGAGGAGACATTCGTCAACAAGAATGCGGTTTCTACCCTCAAGCTTGGCCAGGCGCGCGGCGTGGCGCTTCTGGCGCCAGCGCGCGCCGGCCTTGTGGTTGCCGAATACACGCCGAATCTGGTCAAAAAATCCGTCGTTGGAACCGGCCATGCCTCCAAGGAACAAATACAGATGATGGTGCGCACTCTTCTGCCCGGATGTACTTTCAAACAGGCCGATGCGGCGGACGCCCTGGCCGTGGTGGTTTGTCACGCTCACCACCGCGAAAGCGCCATGCGCATTGAAGCGGCAACCCGTGCCGCGCAGGTCGCGCTATGATCGCCAAACTCACCGGACGCATTGATACCTTGGGCGAAGACTACGCCATCATCGACGTCTCCGGCGTCGGTTATCTGGTGTTTTGTTCGGGCCGGACCCTGGGCCGCCTGACCGAGGGCGAGCACGCAAGCCTCGTGATCGAAACCCATGTGCGCGAAGACCACATCCATCTTTACGGTTTCATGGGAGAGGCCGAACGCGATTGGTACAGGCTTTTGACGACTGTTCAGGGCGTCGGCGCCAAGGTCGGACTGGCCATTCTGACGGCTTTGGGGCCGGAAGAACTTTTGCACGCCATCGCGGCCGGCGACCGAGCGACGCTGACCCGTCCCGCAGGTGTCGGACCCAAGCTTGCCGGACGCATTGCCAGCGAATTGAAAGACAAAGTCGGCGGGCTGGCGTTGGGCTCGGTGGGTCTTCCCGGCGGGCCGGTTTCGGGCGGGGCGCTCGGCAGCGATACGGCGGACGCGGTTTCGGCGTTGGTAAATCTGGGCTACAGCGCATCCGATGCCCTTCGCGCGGTTTCCCATGCGCAGGGAAAATTGGGCGACGAGGCCGATCTGGCCGCGCTAATCCGCGCCGGGTTGGCTGAGCTTGCGCCCAGGGAGCACGGGGTATGAGTGAAGAAAACCGCATGGTCGCACCCGAACGAGCCGAAGCGGACGCCGTGGAAACCGGTCTGCGCCCAACCAGTCTGGACGATTTCGTCGGCCAGCGGCAAACCTGCGATAACCTGCGGGTTTTCATTCTGGCGGCCAAAAATCGTGGCGAAGCGCTTGATCATGTGTTGCTTTACGGGCCGCCCGGCCTGGGCAAAACCACGTTGGCCCAAATCGTCGCGCGCGAATTGGGCGTGGGCTTTCGCGCTACCTCGGGGCCGGTGGTGGCCAAAGCCGGTGATCTGGCTGCGATCCTGACCAACCTGCAACCGAACGACGTTCTGTTTATCGACGAAATCCACCGCCTGAGCCCGATCGTCGAAGAAATTCTCTACCCGGCGATGGAAGACCGCCAACTCGACTTGATTATCGGCGAGGGACCGGCGGCGCGTTCGGTTCGTATTGACCTTCCGCCGTTCACCCTGATCGGCGCGACCACGCGCTCGGGCTTGATTACGACGCCGTTGCGCGAACGTTTCGGCATTCCGTTACGTGTCGTTTTCTATTCGGTTGACGAACTGGAATTTATCGTCAGCCGCGGCGCGCGTCTTTTGGGCGTTGACCTGACCACGGACGGGGCCATCGAAATTGCCCGACGCTCGCGCGGTACGCCACGGGTGGCCGGGCGATTGCTGCGCCGGGTTCGGGATTTCGCGGCCATTGATGGGACGGACGCGATTGACGCCAAGGCTGCGGACGCGGCCCTTAACCGGCTGGAGGTCGATACCATGGGACTGGACGCCATGGACCGGCGCTATTTACGCTGCATCGCCGACAACTACGGCGGCGGACCGGTCGGCGTGGAAACCATGGCCGCCGCTTTATCTGAACAGCGCGACACCATCGAAGAGGTCATCGAGCCCTATCTGATCCAGCAAGGGCTTTTGATGCGCACCCCGCGCGGGCGCATGCTCGCGGCGCAGGCTTATAAACTTTTGGGCCTGAACGCGCCCGCGCAAAACGCGCAAATGGACCTTATTTCGGCGGCGGAGAGCAGCGATGACTGACGCTGTCGGACAAGTGCGCGACGGCACACACGTATTCCCGCTTCGGGTCTACTACGAAGACACCGACGCGGGGGGTGTCGTTTATCACGCGAACTACCTGAAATTCGCCGAGCGCGCGCGTACCGATTTGTTAAGGTTTTTGGGCGTAGAACAAGCGCGGCTGGCGGCGGACGAGGGCGTGATTTTTGCCGTGCGCCGGTGCATCGTCGATTTTCTCATGCCGGCACACTTGGATGACGTTCTTGAAGTTCATTCCCGGATTACCGGGCTGAAGGGGGCGTCGCTGGAAACCGAGCAATTCGTGCGGCGCGGACCCGATGAGTTGGCGCGCCTAAGTGTGCTGGTTGCGTGTGTGAAACAAACAGGGGCGGGCGGGCCGGTTCGCATACCAAGCGCCATCCGCTCGTCGCTACAGCCTTTTTATTGCGGGAATTAGTAGGACCGACACTTCATAGGATCGAGACATGGAAAACACAGTAATTGATGCGGTTGCGTTGGGCGGGTCCGTCGGCGAACTCGATTTTTCGGTCTGGGGCTTGTTCCTGCGCGCCGACGTTGTCGTCAAGGTGGTCATTGTCGGCCTTTTGGTGGCTTCGATCTGGTGCTGGGCCATTATTTTCGAGAAATACTTTGGTCTGCGGCGGCTGAATAAGCGGGCCGGTGACTTTGAAAACGCGTTCTGGTCGGGCGGATCGCTCGATACGCTTTTCGACAATGTCGGCAACTATCCGCGTGATCCGATGTCGGCGGTTTTCCTTGCGGCCATGAAGGAATGGCGCAGAGCTTTGGCCAAGGGCATTGAGGGGAACGAAACCAGCCGCATCGGTTTGGGGGATCGTATTGATCGGGTCATGCAGATTACGGTGACGCGCGAAATGGACCGGGCCGAACGCTACATGACGTTTCTGGCCTCCACCGGATCGACCGCGCCTTTCATTGGGCTGTTCGGCACGGTGTGGGGGATCATGAACAGTTTTCAGGCCATCGCGCTGTCCAAGAACACCAGCCTGGTCGTCGTTGCGCCGGGCATTGCCGAGGCGTTGTTCGCCACGGCGCTGGGGCTCTTGGCGGCCATTCCCGCCGTTGTCGCCTACAACAAACTGTCCAAAGAGCTGGACCGATACGCCGGTCGCCTGGACAGCTTCGCCGGGGAATTCGCGGCCATCGTTTCGCGGCAAATGGAAGGGGGCGAATAGATGTCGTTTTCCATGCAGCGCCGTGGGCTACGCCGGTTAGGGGGGCGCGAAGTCTCGCGACCGATGAGCGATATCAACGTGACGCCGATGGTCGATGTCATGTTGGTGCTTTTGGTAATTTTCATGGTGACTGCGCCGTTGCTGACGGTCGGCGTTCAGGTCGATCTGCCGAAAACCAGTGCCGACGCGCTGCCTGGCCAAGACGAACCGCTGGCCGTTACGGTGAATGCCGACGGCCAGATTTTCATTCAGGATACGCCGGTCGAACTTGAAAATCTGGCGCCGCGCCTGATGGCCATCACCAATAACAACCCCGAGGCTCGCATATTTGTACGTGGCGACAAGGGGGTTCTTTACGGGCGCATTATGCAAGTGATGGGAACCGTTAATGCGGCCGGGTATTCCAAGGTTGCCCTGGTGACTGAACGAATTACGACACCCCCACCGGGGAAAGTGGAAGACAGCAAGGCGAAATAGAGAACATGCAACGGAGTATCGCCTATTCGTGCGTTCTGCATGTCGCCGTCTTTGCGGTGGCCTACTACGGGCTGCCCGAACTGCGTGCGCCGGTGCCGCTGATGGATACTCCGATCATGGTCGAAATCGTTACCGTCGCCGAGGAAACCAACGCCCCGCCGCCTTTGCCTGAGCCCGAACTCAAGCCTGAGCCCGAGCCACCGGCACTGCCGGAACCCGAACCGGAACCGGAACCCGCACCGCCGCCTCCCGAGCCCGAACCCGCGCCACCACCACCACCCGAACCCGAACCCGAGCCCGAAGTCGTGGCCGTTCCTCCGCCCCCTCAACCGGAACCCAAGCCCAAGCCAAAGCCGAAGCCCGAGGTCAAACCGGAGCCTAAACCCAAACCTAAACCTCCGGCCCAACTGGCCAAGCTCAAGCCCAAGCGTAAACCGAAGCCACCCGACCCGTTTGCTTCGGTTCTCAAAACGGTCGAGAATTTGAAGAAGCAGCCGCGTCCGGTAAAAGAAGCTGAAAAAAAGCCGGAGAAGAAAAAGGAAAGTTTCGAGAGCCAGATTGCCAAGGCGCTGAGTACGCCGCGCCGCGCCTATAATCCGATGCAACCGCTGACGATCAGCGAATTGGATATGGTTCGCCGACAACTGGCGAAGTGCTGGAACCTTCCGGCCGGAGCCAAGGACGCGGGCAGTTTGGAAATTGAAATCCATACGGTCATGAATCAGGACGGCACCGTGCGCGAGGCCCGCATTTCCAATCAGGCCCGGATGCAGGGCGATCCTTTTTACCGGGCCATGGCCGAGAGCGCGTTGCGCGCGGTGTTGAATCCGCGGTGCAGTCCCTTGAAATTACCGCCGGAGAAATACGACGAATGGCAAGTTATGAATCTGGTGTTCAATCCCAAGGAGATGTTTGGGACATGATGTGGAAACGGCAAAGCGTTTGGTTTGTTTTTGGGGTGATTGGGGTCTTGATGGCCAGTTCCTTGATGGTCTGTGCCTTGATGGTTGGTGCCGCGTCTGTTGCGCAGGCGGAACTTCGGGTGGACATCACGCGCGGCACGGTCGAGGCCATGCCCGTTGCGATCACCGATTTTGTCGGCGCGACTGAGCAAGAAGTGCGGATTGGTCGGGATATCGCGGAAGTGATTTCCGGCGATCTGGAACGCACGGGATTGTTCAGGCCGCTTGACAGCAAAGCATTCATCCAGGATGCGGCGACGGTAAATGTCCTGCCGCGTTTCGGCGACTGGCGGGTCATCAACGCCCAGGCGCTGATAAATGGAAAGGCCGAAATGATCGGCGACGGTCGTTTGAAAATGGAATTTCGGCTTTGGGACGTTTTTGCCGAACAGCAAATGGTCGGTCAGGCCTATACCACGGTTCCCGGCAATTGGCGTCGCGTCGCCCATATCATTGCGGACGCCATTTATCAGCGGATTACCGGCGAATCCGGATATTTTGATACGCAGATCGTTTACATTTCCGAGAGCGGCCTGCCGAATCGCCGCGTCAAACGCCTTGCCATCATGGATCAGGACGGGGCCAACCATCAGTTTTTGACCGAGGGCAACGAACTGGTGTTGACGCCCAGGTTTTCGCCAAGCCGCCGGGAAATCACCTTCCTGTCCTATTTTCGCAACGTTCCGCGGGTCTATATCTTCAATTTGGATACCGGTCGCCAGGAAATATTGGGCGATTTTCCGGGCATGACCTTCGCGCCGCGTTTTTCGCCGGACGGCAAGATGGTGATCATGAGCATGGCCCAGGACGGCAACTCGGATATCTACACCATGAACATGGGAACGCACGTCCGCAAGCGGCTGACCAAGCATTCCTCCATTGATACCTCGCCCAGCTTTTCGCCGGACGGCAAGCGTATTGTTTTCAATTCCGATCGCGGGGGATCGCAGCAAATCTATGTCATGGATGCCGATGGGCGCAGCGTGAAGCGCATCAGTTATGGCAAGGGCCGTTATGCGACACCTGTCTGGTCACCACGCGGCGATCTCATTGCTTTTACGAAAATGAGTGCGGGAAGATTTTTCATTGGCGTCATGGGAGTGGATGGCTCGGGCGAAAGATTGCTGACCGAAGCGTTTCTTGTGGAAGCTCCAACGTGGGCGCCAAATGGCCGAGTTTTGATGTTCTTTCGCGAAGACCCATCAGGCAAGGATAACAAGGGAATTCGATCGCGGTTGTATTCGATCGACCTTACGGGAGACAACGAACGAGAGGTTGTGACTCCGCTTGATGCATCAGATCCTGCGTGGTCCCCCTTGATTCCGTGACGAGTCCAGCATATTCTCCCAATACTGTTGGTTTTGATGAATTTTTCGGGGTTTAACCTTTACTTAAGCTCGTCTCCGGCATAAACCGGCATGAGGAATTGGAATTTTGCGTCCACTGATTGCTGTGGTGCATCCGCCAGTCGAATACTCCTAAAAGGGGGACATGATCTATGCGCTTTAAAATATTGGCCTTATTTGCCGCTGCGGCTCTCCTTGCCGGTTGCGAAACCGCTCCTGACGAAAAAGCCGCCGCTGGTGGTTCGGGGGGCGCCCAGGCGTCCGTAGCTGCGAAGCCGATGCCGGCCGCTCCGGCCCAGCGTGTTGGACCGGCACCCGGTTCGGTCGAGGACTTCGTCGTCAACGTCGGTGACCGCGTTTTCTTCGATTTTGACAAATTTGATGTTTCCGCCGACTCGCAGGCCGTGTTGAAAAAGCAGGCCGCCTGGCTGCAGAAATACCCGAAACTCGATATCATCGTCCAAGGTCACTGCGACGAACGCGGCACCCGCGAATACAACTTGGCTCTGGGTGAACGCCGCGCCAATGCGGTGAAGGATTACCTGTCGGCCCTGGGCATTGCCCGGACGCGCGTACGGACGATTTCCTTCGGTAAGGAGCGCCCCGTGGCGCTTGGTCATGACGAGGCGGCATGGGCTCAAAACCGCCGTGGCGTGACCGCTCTTACCAACTAGGCCGAAAGATGATCCGTACGTTTTAGTGCGGTTGTTTTGAAGGCGCTTACCTAACCGGAAACTCCGGCGTGGGTAAGCGCCTCATTTTTGCCTAAAATGGCGGGCATGTTCCCTAGTATAGTTGATCAGAGTAAACGGTTGCTGGCCATACAGATGGCCGACCGAGGGGGTGGAGAATGATGGTTCGTTCCAGGTGGATGTTGAGCATTGCGGCGACCATGGTGGCAATCGTATTGTCGGTGCCGCCCGCCTTTTCCCAAAGCTCGGACTTGAAGCAACTGACCGACCGATTGCAGCGGCTGGAACGCGATATCCGCACCTTGAATATCCAGATTTCGCGCGGTGGCGGCGCGGCTTCGTCTGTTGCGGGCGGGGCCGCGGCAGCGGTTCAGCCGGAACTGCCGCAATCGGCGGCGCGCATGGAATTGCGCCTGAATGCCCTTGAGGGCGAGTTACGTTCGGCGACGGGCCGCGCCGAAGAAGTCAGCCACCAGTTGGATCAAATGAACCAACGCCTAGAAAAGCTGATCGGCGACGTGGATTACCGCCTCGGTGTTATTGAAAAGAATCAAAGTGTCGGCGGGACACCGGCACAAACTGGCGCGCCCAACGTTGCTGCCGCTCCGGCCCCGCCGCCGGTGGGTCAGTCGGCGAATGGATCTTTCGCGGCAGAACCCGGCGTATTGGGCACCATCTCACGCGCGGATATGGAAAAAATCGAACGCCAAAGTGCGGCGCGAGGCCAAGGTGCCGCGCAACCTTCCACCGCGGCTGCCGCAGCAACGCCTGCACCCGCTCCAGCACCAGCACCCACTTCTGCACCCGTAGTGGCCCCCATGCAACAAGCGGCGGTCGACCCCGGCGTCCTTCCGCAAGGTTCGCCGAAAGAGCAATACATTCATGCGTTCGGGCTTTTGCGCAAGGCGCAATATGACGACGCGGAAATAGCCCTTGGCGCATTTCTTGAGGCCCATGGGGATCATGCACTGGCCCCGAACGCCCGTTACTGGCTGGGCGAAACTTTTTACGTCAGGGGCGATTATGTCAGGGCTGCCGAAATATTCCTGGAAGGCTTCCAGAACGATCCCAAAGGGCAAAAGGCCCCGGACGTCCTGTTGAAGCTTGGCATGTCGTTGGCTTTTCTCGACAAGAAGCGCGAAGCTTGTGCGGCTTTCGGAAAGTTGGCGAATGAATATGCCGACGCACCGGCCAATATTAAGCGCCTGGTGACTCGCGAGCGATCCCGAAACGCCTGCGAATGAGCGAATGGCGGGCTTGCTTATCGCCGATGAACGGAATTTCCGACGGCACTTTCGCCGAATTGATGGCCCAGTTATCGCCGTTTGCGGAAGCTCCCATCCCCCTTGCGCTTGCCGTTTCGGGCGGGCGCGACAGCATGGCTCTTTGCATGTTGGCGGATCGTTGGGCGTGCGCGCAGGGGCGCCGTGTCGTTTGCCTGACCGTGGATCATGGCCTTCGGCATGGGTCGGTCCAAGAGGCTGAACAGGTGGGCCGTTGGCTGGCAGCGCGCGGGATCGAGCATCATGTCCTGAACTGGATCGGCCCCAAACCGCGAACGCGTATTCAGGAAAAGGCTCGTGACGCCCGCTATGGGCTGCTGACTGATTGGTGCCGATCAAATGGCGTTCGCGATCTGGCGTTGGCCCATCAATTGGAAGATCAGGCCGAGACGTTCGTGATGCGCCTTGGTCGCGGCAGCGGCCCGGACGGACTTGCCGGGATGAGCGCGGTCGTCGAGATGCAAGGCGTTCGTGTCATTCGTCCGTTGTTGGGCGTTTCGCGTGGCGCTTTGGCGCAAACCCTGAAAGATTGCGGCCAGGATTGGCTGGATGATCCATCAAACCGCAATCACGCATTCGAACGGATCAGAATTCGCGATCACCTCCCGCTATTGGCCGGGGCCGGATATCCGCCGGAACAGATTGCCGGATTGGCGGCAGCCTTCGGACATCTGCGAACCCTTGCCGAAAGAGAAACCGCAACGTTGTTGGCCGATGTGTGCCATGTGCATCCGGCCGGGTTCGCCGAAATCGACACGCACTCGCTTGGTACGGTCCCACGCCTGTTTTCGACCCGCGCCCTGGCCCGCGTGGCCGCGTGCGTCGGCGGTGCGGTGTATCCGGCCGAACGTCAGAAACTGGCCGATCTGTATGATTGGGTTTGCGCTGGCGACATCGGAAAGTCGCTTTGCCTCGCGCGCTGCCGCTTTCAAAAGGGGAAGGGGTGCCTGATCGTCAGCCGGGAAAATCGTGGTTTGCCAAAGCAACAGCTCGACATCACGCAAGATGAGATTTCGTGGGACGGACGGTTCCGGCTTTATTTCAACGGTTCTCTGGAAAATGAGGACATGGGGGGAGACTTTTTTGTCGGGCCGTTGGGACGCGATGGCTGGGCCGAGATTGTGGCCGTCGAGCCCGCCTTGCGCGACATCGGTATCGGTTACCCCGCGCGCCTTGTCTTACCGGCGATCCGCGACGCCCTTGGCGTCCGTGAAGTGCCGCATCTGTCCTATCAGCGGTCCGGAACGCAAACCCGACAAATCGTCAGCAAGGTTGATTTTTCCCCTCGAAACAAACTTTTCGCACGGGGGTTTTGCCTTGCGCCGAAAGTTTCTTGTACTATCTCATGAGATGTGACAGGAACAGGCCGTTCCGCGCGCGAGATCGGTGCGCCCAAGGAGCAGTTACTGGAAGGACGTTTTTGTGAATTTTAATAAGAACCTGGCGCTTTGGATCGTTATCGCGCTTCTCGTGTTTGCTTTGTTCAATCTTTTTCAAGGATCTCCGACGCAGGGACCTGAAAACAATTTGGCGTTTTCCGAGTTCCTCACCGAGGTCGAACGTGGCGAAATCCTTGAGGTTACCATTCAGGGGCGGAAGATTACCGGGCACTATCGCGACGGACGAAATTTCAGCACCTATTCGCCCGAGGACCCCGGTCTGGTTGGTCGCTTGAAAGAGCGCAGCGTACGCATTACCGCAATTCCGACCGACGAGGGCCCGACTCTTTGGGGGGTTTTGCTGTCGTGGTTCCCGTTCCTGATTTTGATCGGATTTTGGGTCGTCTTCATGCGCCAGATGCAGGGCGGCGGCGGCAAGGCGATGGGATTTGGCAAGTCGAAGGCGCGCCTCCTGACCGAGAAATCTGGCCGCGTCACCTTCGAAGACGTGGCGGGCATCGACGAAGCCAAGCAGGAACTGGAAGAAATCGTCGAATTCTTGAGAGACCCGCACAAGTACCAGCGCCTGGGGGGCAAAATTCCGAAGGGCTGTCTTCTCGTTGGGCCTCCGGGCACCGGCAAAACATTGCTGGCGCGCGCCATCGCGGGCGAGGCAAACGTGCCTTTCTTTACCATTTCCGGGTCGGACTTTGTTGAAATGTTCGTCGGTGTCGGCGCATCGCGTGTGCGCGACATGTTCGAACAGGGCAAGAAAAACGCACCGTGCATTATCTTCATCGACGAACTGGATGCGGTCGGGCGCCATCGCGGTGCCGGTCTCGGCGGCGGCAATGACGAACGCGAACAGACCCTTAATCAGCTTCTGGTCGAGATGGACGGCTTCGAGTCCAATGAAGGCGTTATCCTGATCGCCGCCACCAACAGGCCCGACGTTCTGGACCCGGCGCTGCTGCGCCCCGGTCGGTTTGATCGTCAGGTCGTGGTGCCCAATCCGGATATCCTGGGCCGCGAGAAAATCCTTAAGGTTCATATGCGTGATATTCCCACCGGAACCGATGTAGATGGCCGCGTCATCGCGCGCGGAACTCCCGGCTTCTCGGGTGCCGATCTTGCCAATCTGGTCAACGAGGCGGCACTGCTTGCGGCGCGGGGCGGAAAGCGTGTGGTCGGCATGGTCGATTTCGAGGCGGCCAAGGACAAGGTCATGATGGGGGCCGAGCGGCGCTCAATGGTGATGACCGACGACGAAAAGAAACTGACCGCGTATCACGAGGCGGGCCATGCTCTGGTCGGGTTGTACCTGCCCAAGACGGACCCGCTGCACAAGGTAACCATCATTCCGCGCGGTCGCGCCCTGGGCCTGACCATGCAACTTCCCGAGCGCGATAAGCTCAGCCAATCGAAAATCGAAATCGAAAGCCTGCTGGCCATTCTTTACGGTGGCCGTGTGGCCGAGGAGATTATCTTCGGTCGGGAAAACATTACCACGGGTGCGGGCTCCGATATTCAACGGGCTACCGATCTGGCGCGCCGCATGGTGACCGAATTTGGTTTCTCCGAAAAACTCGGCCCCCTGCGCTACACGGACAATCAGGAAGAGATATTCCTCGGTCACTCGGTCACTCAGCACAAGAACGTTTCCGATGCCACGGCCCAAATCATCGATGACGAAATCCGTAGTTTGATTGATCAGGCGGAAAGCCGCGCCCGGGTTGTTCTTAATGAGCACCGCGAAGATCTTGAGAAAATCGCTCTGGCGCTTCTTGAATACGAAACCCTGTCGGGCGAAGAAGTGAAAGCGCTGTTAAGGGGCGAAACGATCATCAGGCCGGAAGACGACGACCGTACCGAAATGGGTAAGGATAGCGCGCCGAAATCTTCGGTGCCGTCCAGCGGCACGGCGAAGAAGGGGCCACGTGGCGGTCTTGAAGCGGAACCACAACCCGGATCGTAACGGCTGTGACAACAAACGATCACATTGATGAGAGCCCCGCCTTGCCGCGGGGCTTTCTGACTTCCGGGCAAGATGCCGCAATGCCGGACCGGTTCGCGGGCCATTCGCTGGATACACCCGTCCTCATGGGGATCGTCAATGTGACGCCGGACAGCTTTTCCGATGGCGGACAGTTTTTCGATGCAGAACGCGCCATCACGCACGCACGCCAGTTGGCGAATGAAGGGGCGGCGATCTTGGATGTAGGTGGCGAGTCCACCCGTCCGGGCGCGGACCCGGTTTCCCCAGATGATGAAATCGCGCGCGTTTTGCCCGTGGTGCGAACCCTGGCGGGGGAGGGATACTGCGTTTCCATCGATACCCGGCGCGCGCTCGTGATGAAAGCTGCCGTTGAATGCGGGGCGGCGATCATTAATGACGTGACGGCGCTGGAAGGCGATTCCCAATCTCTGTCGGTGGCGGCGGCAAGTCAGGCATCGGTAATTCTCATTCATATGCAGGGCGACCCCGGAACGATGCAGCAAAACCCGCAGTACGATGACGTGGCCATGGATATTTTCGATTATTTGAAAGCTCGTGTCGTGGCTTGCGAAAAAGGTGGAATTTCACGCAACCGTATTGCGGTGGACCCGGGTATCGGATTTGGCAAAACTCTCGATCACAATTTGCAAATTATTTCGCGCCTCGGCATCTTTCGCGGGTTGGGATGCCCCATCGTGCTGGGGGTTTCGCGAAAGAGGTTCATTGGGTTGCTGGACAATGATGCCCCGGTGGGTGAGCGGCTTGCCGGATCGCTGGCGGCGGCGTTGAGGGGCATTTCCGAAGGCGCCGGGATACTGCGCGTTCACGATGTTGCCGAAACGCGGCAGGCACTGAATGTGTGGCAGGCAATCAAATCATAAAGAAAATGTTGGAAATTTTGGGTACGTGATATACCCGAATGGGTTAAGGCGTTTAACGGAATTGTCATGATCAGAAAACTTTTTGGGACGGACGGAATTCGCGGTGCAGCCAACCGCGATCCGATGACGGCGGAAATAGCGTTGAAGGTCGGAATGGCGGCGGGTGCCTATTTTACGCGTGGTGACTACAGGCATCGGGTTGTTATTGGCAAGGATACGCGGCTGTCCGGTTATCTTCTGGAACCGGCTCTTACAGCGGGGTTTATCTCGGTCGGGATGGACGTGATCCTGGTCGGGCCGTTGCCGACGCCTGCGGTGGCGATGTTGACACGCAGCCTGCGCGCCGATGTCGGCGTGATGATTTCGGCATCGCACAATCCTTATCAGGATAACGGCATCAAGCTTTTCAATGCCGACGGCCACAAGCTTTCGGACGAGGTTGAATTCGAGATCGAGCAGCGCGTCATTGGCGACACGGCAGTCGATCTTGCGGCTCCGGAAAAACTGGGGCGGGCCAGACGGCTGGACGATGCCCTGGGCCGTTACACCGAACATGTCAAACAGACCTTTCCGCGTGGGTTGAGCCTGGATGGACTGAAAGTCGTTGTGGATTGCGCCAACGGTGCAGCCTACAAAGTCGCCCCCGAGGTGCTTTGGGAATTGGGTGCCGAAGTGATATCGATCGGCGTTGATCCCGACGGTTTCAATATCAACAAAGGGTGCGGCTCGACCAGTACCGAAGCCATGTGTAGCCAGGTTGTCGCGCACGGTGCCGATATCGGGATGGCGCTGGACGGCGATGCCGATCGCATCATTCTGGCCGATGAAAAGGGCGCGCTTGTCGATGGCGATCAGGTGATGGGCTTGATCGCGTCATATTTGCGCAAGAAGGGCCGTCTTGAAGGCAACGGCGTCGTTGCGACCGTTATGTCCAACCTGGGCCTGGAGCGCTATCTGGAGGCCCAGGGATTGAGCCTTCGGCGAACACCGGTCGGTGATCGTTATGTCGTCGAACACATGCGGGCGCAGGGCTATAACCTGGGGGGCGAACAGTCGGGCCATATTGTTCTGGGTGACCATGCGACCACGGGCGACGGCTTGATTGCTGGTTTGCAGGTATTGGCGGCCCTGGTGGTGGCCGGACGACCGTCCAGCGAAGTTTGCCGGGTTTTCGATCCGTTGCCGCAGGTCTTGAAGAATGTGCGCTTTGCAAGCGGCCAGCCGCTTGATAACGACGAGGTGAAGGCCGCCATCGGGATGGCCGAAAAGCGGCTTGATGGTGTCGGGCGGTTGCTGATCCGAAAGTCGGGGACCGAGCCCTTGATCCGGGTAATGGCCGAGGGCGAGGACGAGGCAACGGTTGGTGAAGTGGTTGACGAAATCGTCGGCATCATCCAACGTGTCGTTGAATAAAAATAATAGATAAGGTGTTTCGGCCATGAAAGGACGCGTTCTTATCATTGCGGGATCGGACTCCGGTGGCGGAGCCGGTATTCAGGCCGATATCAAGACCGTGTCTGCGTTGGGTGGTTATGCCTCGACCGCAATTACCGCCTTGACCGCCCAAAACACCGAGGGCGTACACGATATTCATGAAGTTCCGCCGGAATTCATCGTCAAACAGATGGATGTCGTTCTTTCGGATATTGGGGCCGATTGCATCAAGGTGGGCATGTTGCACCGGGCCGACGTTATCGATGCGGTGTGCGATCTGTTGGAAGCCAAGGCGTCCGGTATCCCCATCGTCGTTGATCCGGTGATGGTCGCCAAGGGCGGCGCGTCGCTTCTGAAATCCGAAGCCTTGGCAACCCTTAAGCGGCGCATGATCTTGCTCGCCAGTGTGCTGACACCCAATGTTCCGGAAGCCGAGGCATTGACCGGAATGACCATAGATAAACACGAAAAAGCCTTGGCGGCGGGTCAGATGCTGGCGACGCTGGGTCCGGCGTCGGTTTTCCTCAAGGGTGCCCATTTGGACGGCGATACGATTTCCGATTTGCTGTTTGAAGAATCGGAATTGGTGGAGATTTTCGAGGGCCAACGGATAAAAACCCGGCACACCCACGGAACGGGCTGCACCACGGCGGCGGGGATTGCCGCCGGTTTGGCCCAGGGCCTCAGCATCCGCGACGCCGTAGCCCGCGCGCGCGCCTTTGTGGTCGAGGCAATTCGGACCGCTCCGGGATATGGCAAAGGGCACGGTCCCTTGAACCACGGACATACGGCACGACCTTTCGACGCTTAGGCTGATCTCTACATAACGTCGAGGCGCGGTGTCTGCCTTCCCACAAGAAGATCGGCGAGAATCGTCAAACCCTGCTCCAATTCCTCGCGCGTTCGGGTCGCGCCCATGCAAATTCGCAAGGCGTGGGGAATGGCGGTGCGACCAACCGCGAAGGGAGCTGCCGGAATGACATGCACGCCCTTGATACTGGCCTTGTCGGCGAATTCCTCGGCCCGCCATGGCGACGGCAGGTGCAGCCAGACGTGGTAACTTCCAGGCGTTGAATCGAACGGAATACCCGCCAAAACCCGTTCGGCGATGGCCAACCGGGCGCGCGATTCCCGGCGGTGCCAGCGCACCAGTTCGGCCGCCGTGCCATCCTCGATCCAGCGGGTCATGATTTCGGCGGTAATCGGGCTGGTCATCCAGTTCATGGCCCGCTCGGCGCTGGCGATGGGTTCGGTCATTCCCGGCGGGGTCAGCACGAAGCCGACGCGAAGCGATGGCATCATGCATTTCGATGTGCTGGAAACGTAATACGATTGTTCAGGCAGATAGCCGCTGATCGGCAGGGGGCGATCATCCTCCAGAAAGCCGTAAACGTCGTCCTCGACGATGAATATCCCGTATTTCCGCGCAATTTCGGCGATTTCGGCTCGGCGGCTTGCCGGCATGACGGCGCTGGTGGGGTTGTGGAAGGTTGGAATGCAATAGAGAACCTTGGCGTCGCCCTTTTGGCACGCCGCCTCGAAGGCATCTGGCAGCATTCCATCTTGATCCATGGCGACGCCGCGCAGGCGCAAATGAAACAATGCCGCCACGGCTTTGATGCCGGGATAGGTCAACTCCTCGGTCAGAACCACATCGCCCGGCTGACATAGTGCCGCCATGGTGATGGCCATTCCGTGTTGGGTCCCGTTGCATAACACGACCCGGTCGACCTGTGTTTCCAGGCCCGTATGCGAGATCAATTCGTTGGCCGCTGCGCGGTGACGCGGATTGCCCGCCGCCGGTTGATAACCGAACAACGACGCATCGAACGGATTGCTGGCGATTCGTGCTGCGGTTCGCGCAAAAAGGTCGGCGCGAATTCCTTCCGGCGGGAAATTCAGGCTGAAATCAATGCCCGCAGGCGGATGGTCGTGGCGGATCGCAAATAACCGCGTTGCCGAACTCTCGTCTCCCCCTTTGACGAAGGTTCCCCGGCCAACCTCACCAGCCACAAGCCCCCGCCGTTCCGCTTCGCCATAACCGCGCGTCACCGTGCCCACGGTAACCCCTAATCGATAGGAAAGGTCGCGGTGTGGCGGCAGGCGATCGCCCGGCGCTAACTGACCATTCGCAATGGCCTCGCCAATGGATTCGGCAATGGCCGCGTATTTTGGGCCGGTGAATTTGCGCAGATCGGGCGTCCATATTGTCATGGTGACAATTTAGTACATTGACTCTTTAATCGTGTCAATTAAATATAAATGTAGGCATACGAAAGAGGGGTTAATGTCATGAATAGCCATCATTGTATCGATACAATCCATCGGCCCCGGATCGTTGTCCACCCGGCAAGCTCGGCGCAATCCCCCCGCCTTTTGCGTAGGCTGAGATCCGATCTGCACCATCTTGCCGACATCGTCGCCGAGTGGAGAAGACGCCGCCGCAGTAGGCTCTATCTCGCCCACATGAGCGATTTTGAGCTGCATGATCTGGGCTTGTCACGAATCGACGCCGATCAGGAAGCAGAGCAGCCGTTCTGGCGAAACACCAGGGTCCGGAGATAACACGAACGGCTAAATCAAAGCCCACTCGACGAATTCCAGCACCATCAGGTAGCGGCCTGTCTTGCTGATCGTCACCAGGATCAGAAAGGGCAATAATCGTATTCGAAGGACGCCTGCGGCGAAGGTAAGGGGGTCGCCTATGATTGGCACCCAGGCAAGCAATAACGACCAAAAACCATAGCGGCTAAACCAGCGACCGGCACGATCCAATTGCTTTGGCGATACCGGGAACCACTTTCGGTCCTGCCAATGCAAGCAATACCGCCCAAGCGCCCAGTTGACGACGGCTCCAAGGATGTTGCCCGCGCTGGCCGCGACCAACAGCCCGGTGGCACTGAAATTTCCGGCTGCAGCCATTCCGCCAAGAAGGACTTCGGACGAGAACGGAACCAGCGTCGCGGCCAGCAAGGCACTGAGAAAGAGGCCAAGATAACTTTCCAAAACGTATGCTCCGCGAATTTCAACGCTAGGCCATTGCTTATTGAATGGCGGCTCTATTCCAAACGGTTTTTTTCAATGTTGGATTTAGGCTGTCGGATTGTGGTGTAATTAACCGGAATATCGGGACCGCGTCTATTCAAGAATCTGGCCAGAGCCCGTCAAGAATCTGGCCAGAGCCCGGTCTTTTTTGTTTTTTTGTTCAAAGGAAGCCATGCATGACCGAAGAGCTTTTCCGCGAAGATTCTTATGCCAAAACCTGCGAGGCGACCGTGACGGCGGTTGATGAGCGCGGGATCATGCTGGACCGGACCGTATTTTATGCGACCGGCGGTGGGCAGCCGGGGGATGTCGGGATCATCAGGTTTGGCGATGGTGGCGAGGTTGCCATTATCGACACCCGCACCGACCGGGCTACCGGCGATCATCTGCATGTTCCGGGCGAGGGGGCCCTTTTGCCGCAGGTGGGCGATGCGGTTGTTGCGGAAATTGATTGGAACCGGCGCTTTCGTTTCATGCGGATGCACACGACCATGCATCTTTTGTGTTCGCTGGTTCCGGAAGGGGTGACCGGCGGGTCCGTGGGCGAAGCCAAAAGCCGCCTTGATTTCGATTTACCCGACCGAACCCTGGACAAGGAAGCCCTGAACGAAGGTTTGAACCGGCTCGTCGCCGAAGACCACGCCATCGGTTTTCGCTGGATTACGGATGACGAGATGGTGGCGCAGCCCGAATTGGTCAGAACCATGTCGGTCAAACCGCCGAGCGGCGTTGGGCGGGTGCGGCTGGTATCCATTGGCGATGTCGATCTTCAACCCTGCGGCGGCACCCATGTTGCGCGAACCGTTGAAATTGGCCGCGTTCGCATCGGCAAGATCGAAAACAAGGGCAAGCACAATCGGCGTGTGAACATCCTATTGGACGAATGAGAAGACCCATGAATTTGGAAATATTTCAGATCGACGCCTTTACCGACAAGGTGTTTGCCGGAAACCCGGCGGCTGTTTGCCCCCTGACCGAATGGCTTGCCGACGATCAAATGCAAAAGATCGCGCTTGAAAACAACCTCGCCGAAACCGCGTTCTTTGTCCCGCAAGGTGACGCTTACGCCCTTCGCTGGTTCACGCCCGCAGCCGAGGTGGACCTGTGCGGTCATGCTACCCTGGCGACGGCTTATCTTTTGTTTAATCGGTTGGCCCCGGAGAAATCGCAAGTCAACTTCGATACCCGTAGCGGACGCCTGAGCGTGACCCGTGAGGGCGATCAATTGGCCATGGATTTTCCGGCTATGCCACCTCAAAGGATGGACGCGCCGCCGCCGTTCGCCAGTGCCCTGGGCGGTTCGCCCCGTGAGTTTTGGACGCAGGACGATTTTCTGGTCGTCTACGAAACCGAGACCGAAATTCGCAGCCTGAAACCCGAAATGGCGGGCCTAATGGATATCGGTGGCCGGGGCGTCATCGTGACCGCGCCCGGCACGGACTGCGATTTCGTTTCGCGCTTCTTCGCACCCGCCATCGGCATACCCGAGGACCCGGTGACGGTCTCGGCACACTGCATTTTGGTTCCCTACTGGTCCGAACGGCTGGGCAAGGCGGATCTTGTGGCGCGCCAGGTTTCGGCGCGCGGAGGCCAACTTTTTTGCCGCAACCGGGGGGATCGCGTTCACATTTCCGGGCGTGCCGCGCTCTATATGGTGGGAGAAATTTTCATCTGAAATTTTGCCCAAAGAGGCTATGGTTAATCGAATATTAGGACTATGTACGGTACCGATGTACTATACGTAGTGGGTCCTTTCCGATGGAAACGTTTGGGGGAGGGGGCCGTGTCTTTCCTCGGGGTAAAAGGGTAGAGAGCCGTGAAGAGGAATTTTCTTCGCTTCGCCGTTCTGCTGACGGCGGGATTGACCGTTGGTGCGTGTGGTTATGTCCAGAATTCGGAACTCTTCGAGGATGAATTTTGGGCGTCTAGCCCGCTAAAGCAGAACACCTCCGCCGAACTTGGTCTGGCCGAGTTGGGGAAGGGCAATTATAGCCTCGCCGAAAATTATTTTCGCAACGCTTTGAAAAAGAATCCAAAGGATGTTCACGCGCTGTTGGGCATGGGAGTTCTGTACCAAAACACCGGACAAACGACCAAAGCCCGCGAAATGTATGAAGCGATTTTGGCGGTGCGGCCCGATGCATCCGAACAGTTTGTTATCTGGAACATGGCCAACACCCGGCCCGTATCCGAAATTGCCAGTGTAAACTTGGCTCTGCTGCAAAGCCGTGGCGTCGTCGCTGGGATCGAGCAAGGGGCAGCCGGGCGCAAAGGGCAGGCTTCGGAGGTTGCCGGCGCACCGCAGGTTTCCGCGATGATGGGCCGTAATCTTACGCAGCCCGCGTCGGTAAATCAGGCGGGAGCCGTTCCGCAGTCCGGTGTTATGTCGGTTCTGGGGCAGGGCGATTTAAATGTCGTGTCGCGTTTCAAGACCCTTGCCGCGCTGCGTGACGAGGCGCTGGTAACGGTTGAGGAATACGGCAAACGCCGTCAGGCCAATCTGGGCGCACTTCTTCCGCTGACCTCGCCGCCGCCTGCCGTAGGGCTGGACCGCCCCGTGCCCAGCACCGATCAAATTTCGGGTCGTCTTCGGGCCATCGGGCGGGCGCTTGAAATGCGGGCAATGACGATCAAGCAACATTCGTCTGAACGCTCGATGATCGTTGATGCGCTGATGCCTGCGGCTCCGGTTTCCGTGGCCAACCCGGCACCGCCGCCGCAAGGCTTGATGGAAGCCGCAGACGCCGTGCGCCGTATCGAGGCGTTGCAGGGCGAGGGGTTGATTTCGTCTGACGAGTATGCCCGCGAGCGCGCGGCAATCGAAAGTTCCATGCAGCCCAAACCGATGGCCAATGCAGCTCCGGTAAAACCGGTTACCGTCCAGGGTGAAGAAAAGAAAATGGCCGCCAAGGGGCCGCAACCCGCCGTGCATCTGGCGTCTTACAGGTCGCGCAAGGCCGCCGATACCGGCTGGGAGCAGCTTCGCCGGACGCAAAAAAATCTTCTCGGCGGGTTTTCGCACGAGGTTAAGCAGATCAATCTCGGTCGCGGCAAGGGCACCTTCTACCGCCTGCTGGCCGGGCCGGTGGCCAGCGAGGCCGCGGCTGAAAAACTGTGCCGCACTTTGAAGCAGCGCCGCCAATACTGCGAACCCAGCTTTATGAGCGGCGGTTAATCAAATCCGAAATATCGGAAAGTCAGGGGGAGGCCGATGGCCTCCCTTTTTTCGTTTAGTCGCCCATACTTTTTAATCGTCCGTCTGGACCACCTTTTCCTCGACCAGTTCATCCACCTCGGATGAGGTATATCCCAGCAATTCCTCCAGAATCGGGCGGGTATCGTGCCCCAATCCCGGTGCGGCATTGGCCGGAAGTTCAAGGTTGGATGACAGATGCGGCACCGTGCGGGCGAACTTGTTGCCGTCCACGTCCATCAGCATTCCGCGCGCTTCGACATGGGGGTCATTGAAAATATCCTCGGCCGAATAGACCGGGCCGGTGGGAACGCCCGCAGCGTTCAGGGTATCCACGGCTTCGGCGCGGGTGACGCCGGCCAGCCAGTCTTCAAGAATAGGCCGCAGAAATTCGGCGTTCTCGGAACGTGCGGGGCCGGTATTGGATCGTTCGTCCTCGATCAGGTCGGGGCGTCCCATGGTTTCGCAAATGCGGCTCCAGATAATGTTGTCGGGAACATTCAACGCGATGTAGCCGTCCTTGGTTTGGAACGCGCCGCGTGGCCACACGTTGCGCAGCCGCCCACGTTCGGTGACCTGACCGGACACGCCGTAGATGGCCAGAGCCTGCTCGCTAAGGGCCAGCATGTTGTCCAACATCGAACTGTCGACCAATTGACCCTCGCCGGTGCGTTCGCGCGCAAACAGCGCCTGCATGATGCCGTAGGCGGTGACCTGTCCGGTGTAGATGTCGGCCATTCCGTAAATGGTCCACGATGGCGGTTTGTCGGCAAATCCCACCTGATGCATGATCCCGCCCATGGCTTCGGCGACGATGTCGAAGGCCGGTCGGTCGGAATAGGGGCCCATGTAGCCCGGCATGCGCCCAAACCCCGAAATGATCGCCCAGATCAGCTTGGGATTGAGCTTGGACATTGCCTCATAGCCCAGGCCCTGGCGGTCCATTGATCCGGGCCGCAAATTCTCGACAACAACGTCTGAAGTTGCGACCAGACGCCGGTAAACCTCCTGGCCTTTGGGGCCGCGCAAATCCAGCGCCAGGCTCTTTTTGTTGCGGTTGTAGCCCATGAAACCGGCAGCCATTTTGGCGCCGTCCTTTTCGACAAAGGGCGGGATGGAGCGGCGCGGGTCGCCTTTTCCGGGGCGTTCGATCTTGATAACCTCGGCACCGGCATCGGCCAGAAGCATGGTGCAGTAGGGCCCGGCCATATATTGCTCAAGACCGGTGACGCGAATGCCCGAAAGCGGACGGCTCATGTTCTTGTTCCTCCAAAATTAAATTCGAATTGATTATTCGCCGATCCACTCAACGACGGTCGAAACTCCCATGCCGACGCCCACACAAAGGCTGGCCAGTCCGTAGAAGGGGCGCTTGGTGCCCTCCGCGCGGCGTTCCATTTCGTGCATCAGGCTCACCACGATGCGCGCGCCGGTGGCCCCCGTCGGGTGGCCCAGCGCAATTCCGCTGCCATTCACGTTGGTGATGTCGTGGTTCAGGCCCAATTTGCGCATGCAGCCGATGGCCTGGGCGGCGAAGGCTTCGTTCAGTTCGATAAGGCCGATATCCTCTATTTTGAGGTCCAGCCTTTTCAGTAGCTTTTGTGTTGCCGGAACCGGCCCGTAGCCCATGACGCCTGGGTCGACACCAGCCACCGCCGAACCGAGCCAGCGCAACTTCGGTTTCAGGCCCAGCTCATCGGCCTTTTCGCTGCTCATCATCAAAACCGCTGCCGCGCCGTCGTTAATGCCGCTGGAATTGCCCGCCGTGACCGTGCCGTCCTTGCGAAAAGCGGGACGTAGCTTGGCCATTTGCGCGACCGACGTATCCAGAACAAAGTGCCCGTCCTCGACGCGATAACGCGGGTGTTCATCGGTATCGACGATGATCGCTTCCCCTTTGCGCGTGGGAATCGCGATGGGAACGATCTCGCCCTTGAACTTTCCCTGGTCGATGGCGGCGACCGCGCGGGAATGGCTTTCCACCGCGAAAGTATCCTGGTCGGCGCGCGAAATGCTCAAGTCCTCGGCGATGTTCTCGGCTGTTTCGCCCAGGCTGACGATGGGATAAATCGCGTCCAGTTTCGGGTTGTTGTAGCGCCAGCCCACCGTGGTATCCCACATTTTCGGATGGCCGAAGGCGGGGATGCGCTCGGGTTTTGGCATGGACCAGGGCGCGCGGCTCATAACCTCGACGCCGCTGCCGATGAAAACATCGCCTTCCCCCGCAATGATCGCCTTGGCTGCCTGATTAATGGCTTCCAGGGCCGACGAACAATTACGGTTGACGGTGACGCCCGACACTTCCGGCGGAAATCCGGCCAGCAGAACGGCCATGCGCGCGACGTCGCGATTGTCTTCACCGGCCTGATTGCCGCATCCGGCGTAAACGTCTTCCAAAAGCGCCGGATCGACGCCGGTGCGTTCCATCAAGCCTTTATAGACGTCAGCCAATAAATCGTCGGGCCGAACGCTGGACAATCCGCCGCCGAATTTTCCGATCGGGCTGCGAACCCCGTCGATGATCACAACTTCTTTCATGTTCTTTTCCTTCGGCGCCAGAATTTCACCTATTGGACGGGTTGAATGGGGGCAAGCGGCGCACTTATGGCGGCCGGGTCTTGCGGAACCTCCCGTGGGGAAACGGTTATGGAAACCTCTGATCCGCGAAGCCTGTTGCTTTGTATTTGAATTGTCGCAATCCGTTGCTCGCGCGAATAGGTCAATACGCTGGCCGCGCCGCGTACCGAGGTGATCTCTCGCCAGCCGAATCCCGGCAGGCTTTCCCGGTAGAAATTAAACATTTGCCCCGAGTCGTTCCCGGAATTGATAACCAACCGCCCGAACCAGCTCTCACCGGCTCCAAATATCAGTGTTTTATCGACGTCGATTTCGCCGCCGCTGGCCATCGGCATATCGGGGAAATTGGTGAACCCGGTGACGGTCTGTCCCGCATCGCCAGCGCCCGCCGATGTGCCAAGTCCTACTTTTTGTGAGCAACCCGCAAGAACAAGGCCTCCGACAAAAAGGGCCGAGGTCAAGGCTACAGCCATTTTTCGCATGATATTTCCCCCTTTTCGCCGAAAAAAAACGACCACTCAAGCTGGACGAAACCCGTGGTCAAACCTATATCATCCTGGCGTCCATTGGCAAACTGCCGTTGCGTTTTTGCGGCGAGGGTTGTTTTAGCCGGAATGTGGCGAAATTTATATCGCGATAAACGGCTTATTCCGTTTGACAAGGCTATGGCACCCCCTTATAACCCGCCTCCGACGCGACGGTCGGTTAGTTTTGTCTTTTCCGGCGGTCGCTGTTTTGCTCTTTGACATTGTGATTTTGTGAAAGGGATACGCGGGCGGCTGTTTTGTGCTGGCTTTGGCTAGTTACGGAGTTTTCTGTCCTGTGTATTTCGGTCAACCATAAATTGACTCAAATTGTGCGGGATGGAGCTCCTGGTCATTCTGGGTTTGTTTTGGCGGCTTTTGTCGTTGGAGCAGATTTTAGAATTTAACTTGAGAGTTTGATCCTGGCTCAGAACGAACGCTGGCGGCATGCCTAACACATGCAAGTCGAACGAAGCCCTGGTGCTTGCACCAGGATCCTTAGTGGCGGACGGGTGAGTAACGCGTGGGGACCTGCCCTGGAGTGAGGAATAACTGCTGGAAACGGCAGCTAATACTGCATACGCCCCTTTCGGGGGGGAAAGGCTTCGGCCGCTCTTGGATGGCCCCGCGTCGGATTAGCTTGTTGGTGAGGTAACGGCCCACCAAGGCGACGATCCGTAGCTGGTCTGAGAGGACGATCAGCCACACTGGGACTGAGACACGGCCCAGACTCCTACGGGAGGCAGCAGTGGGGAATATTGGACAATGGGGGAAACCCTGATCCAGCAATGCCGCGTGAGTGAAGAAGGCCTTAGGGTTGT